>Ga0272442_10000286_pt1 | contig 85188 bp, 82 predicted proteins | sample SSMForm2O_FD_200262 | JGI IMG/M metagenome (GOLD analysis project Ga0272442, IMG submission 200262) | Marine sediment archaeal communities from Little Sippewissett salt marsh, Falmouth, MA, United States - SSM-Form-2O | ecosystem: Environmental > Aquatic > Marine > Wetlands > Sediment ...
AATCCAGGTAAAATAGGCAAATTGATTACATTGGGCACACCCTATGGGGGATCATTTGACCCCGTCGCACATATCTTATATGGAGATGAAGGATATCCTTTTTTAAGTCCTGAACGGGATCATGACATTGTATTGAATTTTCCCGGATTATATGAAAACTTGAGTACAGCTTCCATTAGAGATGATTACTTAAATATGGGAATTGATCTCTTTATTGAAGAACGAACTTATGATGGAATTCCAGTGTCACAAATACCTCAATCATGGGAGGATGTTATCCCAGAGTATTGGAATCAAAATGCATTTGATATTGGAAATTCGGCAAGAGAAGACTTGTCAATGAACTTGCCGAGTCTGGTAGACAATTTGTATGCAATTGTTGGCTTTCAGGGATCGGCAAGTACCAGAATTTCATATAAAAAAGTAATCAATTACGACTATAATGGCAATGTCATTAATAAATACTTCATTCCTCATGTTAGATCAGAGGGCGACGGTACAGTTCCATTATTGGCTGCTGAAGGAACATATGAGGCTGGTCTTCTATCTGAGAATATCTATTACATTAAAGAAGAGCATCGTAGTCTTCCACAAAATAGCTCAATTCTGGATTTCTGCATTGACATAATGCTTGGGGTGGATGATCCGCGTGATGAAGTCTTTGTGAGTCGGCCAAATATAATGACCAATCAAGGTATGACATTCAGCACATTATCTCCGGTTAGAATGTATGCTGAGGATTTGAATGGCAATATTACGGGTAAGTATAATCTGGATCTAAATCTTAATGTCTATGAGATTCCAAATTCTTGGTATATTGATAATGGAGAAAATGACTATCTAACCCTTGCTCCTGGTTTTGAATATGACCTTAATATTCTTGGAACTGATCAGGGACATTTCGGATTGCTTGCCAATACAGATGGCGGTGATGAATATTACATCTATCAAGATATTCCTATCAAGGCAGGATGGACTGGTAAAATCCTTGTTGGCAGTGATGGGACATTGAGTCCATGCGCCATAGATTCAACGTGTGACGGCATTCCGGACTTTGAAGTAAATCCTGAGGAAATTCGACCATTTGAATATCACAGTATATCAGGAGTAGTAAGGGATTTGTCAATGAATTCATTGTCAGGTATTTCCGTAAACTTATATGATACGCAGAATAATATTGTTGCATTTTCAGTGACAAATGATAACGGCGCTTATAACATGGACAATCTCTCTAATGGCTGTTATACATTGGGATTGCAAATACCTCTTGGCTTTGTTCCGGCTTCCGATCCCAATGTCCAGTTGGCCATGGCCGGTCAGGATATTCAGATTGATTTCGATTTAACTCCAATTGAAATCGATGGCTGCTATAGTCTCTGGTGGTGGAAGAGTCAATTTCGGTATCATCTGTTGGGAGATTCGTATGCTCCTTTAATCAAAGAATCAATAGATGATATCAATACTTATAGTCAGGCCATCTTTGATCATTTTTATAGTCGCGATGATGGTTATGCTATCCAGATTGAAACGGTGACACATATGGGGAATCCTGTTCGCCCATTGACATTTGAAGAACTGTCGGAGTTCTTTTTGGCACCATATCAATCAGATAATGATTACCAAATTAAGAGATCACTCCGGGCAATAATGCTTAACATGGCTTCGGGAAGAATGAGTCAATTGCAAATTGTCAGTGATGATGGCGCAACCGCGAGTCAGGCCCTAAACTACCTGGTAGGGTTGTATCTCACAGGTGAACGCAAGAAACTCGACACTGCCAGTATTAACCTGCAAAAGATGCACCTTTGCCGGATGATTGATGCTGGAGTTATCCCCCTGGTAACTCCCAACATCATGTTCAAACCAGATGAAAAACCGGATGAGATCCCGATAGCTTTCACCCTATCACAGAATTATCCAAATCCATTCAACGCGTCCACAGAGATCTGTTTTGCATTACCTCAGAATGGCTCGGTACAGCTTGAAATTTACAATATCATGGGCCAGAAGGTTGCCCAGCCCCTAAATTGCGATTTAGACGCAGGATATCATTCCGTTTTATGGGATGGGACCGACGATAATGGGATCAATGTTGCCACCGGGATATATTTCTACAGGTTGAAAATGGGCGAGAATATTGAAACGAAGAAGATGTTGCTGCTGAAGTGATCACATTCATTGGCAACGACAGAAGAGGCAGGCGCAAAACCTGCCTCTTTTTGTAACTGTTGTCTTAAAACTCTCTTTATCAAAACGGTAGCTTCTCCACCGCATTGGCCAGATGATCCGGGGCGAGGTGGGCGTAGATCATTGTGGTTTGAATGTCGGCGTGGCCCATTAGTTTCTGGACCGTTGGCAGATCGACTCCCTGCATCACCAAATGACTGGCAAAGGTATGCCGGAGGGTATGAACCTTGGTGAAGTTTTCTATCCCTGCCGATTTTGCAATTTGAACCAATCTCTCTCGGAGTTTGGTTTTTATTTTGCCGCCGGTTGTGTCCGGGAATACGTAATTGCTTTTCATTTTCCTGTCATTTTGGGATTTCAGCTTTGTCAGCATTTCATACAGGGGCTGACCGACTGGGATATCCCGTTCGCCGGTTTTCGGTTGCCAGGTTTCTTTGCGGTGGATTCGTATTTTCCTGCGTTTTAAATCAATGTCGGACCATTCCAGATTCTCAAGTTCAGCTTTGCGCATACCTGTATTCAAGAACGTGAAATAAACGGGGTAGAGGTCCGGGGGACAGGCTTCCAAAAACTGCCGAGATTCCTCAATGGACAAGAATCGAAGGGGCTTGGAATCATTAGCCTTGAGCCTTTTGACACCCTTGCAGGGATTTTCTTTTAGATAAGCCCATTTGATTGCCAGGTTGAAGACCGTTTTAAGCGTACTCACTTCAAAATTTATAGTGTGTGACCGGGCACCTTTACGGGTGTTATCGTTGATATCATCATCTGATTCGACTGGGATTCCATTGGGATTAACCCAGGCGTCTTTGCGAAACAGCTTGTATTTGTCGATCTCCTCCGGGGTGATCTCTGAAAGGAAAACGATCTTATCGCGGCTTTTAAGATACTTCAGGAAATGGTCAATGACCGCCCGATATCTGTTGGTGGTCGATGGCTGATGATTGGCCCGGGAGTATTCAAGGAATTCATCGAAGAACTTCGCCGCCTCGATATCGTTCTGGGAAAAGCCAAATTCGTCGCGGGCAACCTGCACCTCGGCGTCTTTAAGCGCCAACTCGGCTATTTTCTTGGAGGTTCCAACACGCCTGCGGATTCGTCGTCCTTTACACCTGACGTCGAGATACCAGATTTTGCCTCGTTTGTAAATACATCCCATGGTCGAACACCCGGTTTGTGATGGTCACAATATGGTCACAGCGACCTTACACCACCAATATCGCCAATTATAACAAATTGTCAAGTAAATAGTTACAGGGATTGTAATAAATTAAGCGGAGAGGCAGGGATTCGAACCCTGGGAACGCGTAAACGTTCAACTGCTTAGCAGGCAGCTGCCTTCAGCCACTCGGCCACCTCTCCGGCACAAAATTCGGCTGTGAAAAGTCAATATAGTCTTTCTTGACAAATTTTCAAGCGAATTTTACCGGTCCTTACATTGGAAAGCTGTCAGGCGAGCGAATTGCAAAATGTCTATCGATTTGGTGGTAATAAGAGTCTGTGATGTCATTTGCCCGGTGGGGCCGGGAGATTGGCGTCTTTCTGCGCCACGAAGCGCCAGTGGACACGATCGATAATCAGCGCCACCTCATCATTGCGAAACGGTTTGGTGATATATTCGTCGGCGCCCAGGGTCAACGCCTGTTTGACCGTGTACGCATCGCCATGCCCGGTCATGATGATTACTCCGATGTGTGGGTACTGCTTTTTGATAACCTGCAAAAGTTCCAGACCGGAAATTCCCGGCATGACAATATCGGACAAGACCAGGTCGGTCCGGTGCGACTTGAGATACTCCAACGCCTCGCGCCCGGAACTGACTCCCTGCACGCGATACCCCTTCATCTGCAGGATCTGCTCCAGGACGGAACGGACGCCTGCTTCGTCGTCTACAACCAGGACGCTGACGGTGTTCATCATTGAATCGCTATGGTGTTTCTAGATGCTTTTCTCAAACGTTGCCATTAATTCATCAAGAAAATTCTCGAGCATAACCGGTTTGTACATCAAAGATGATGCTCCCTCTACCCCGGCCTCCTGCACCAGTCGGTCAGTGGCATTGCCGGTGATGACAATTACCGGGAGATGCGGTTCGACCTCTTTAATCCTGGTCACCGCCTCGACACCCGCCATCTCCGGCATGATCAAATCCATCGTTACCAGGTCGTACCTGGCACCATCCTTGATTTTCGCGACCGCATCACGGCCGTTCTCGGCGGTATCGACCTCGACCGAGTCGGTCAACTCGCAGAATTCCTTGAAAATGTCACGGATCCGGGGTTCGTCATCCACGATTAACACCCGAAACGCCTTGCCACGGCGGCGCGCCAGTTCTTCGATTTTTTGAATACTCATCTGTACCATCCATTTCCGTTACAAACCCATATTTTGGCCTGCAAAGCGCCGGTCATTTATAATTATCGACCTTGCCGCGCTTTTTCTTTATTTCGACAATCGCGTCATGAACCTTCCCGCTCAAATCCAGGATCTCATTGAGCGTCACCTCAATCCGGTCCAGTTTGTCCGGCGGCTTCGGCAAAGGCGCAATCAGCGCCTCATCACTCTGCAACGCCCGCAGGATGCCGTTGATGTCGCGGATAATATTGACTGATCCGTTAATCAAACGGGTGAACTGCGGCTCCAGTGTTTTCAGTTCCTTGACTTCATTCTTGGAGCGGGCCAGGTTAATTGCCAGGTTAAGCGCCAGCATCTTGACCTGGTCGGCCAAATCCTGCGTCTGGTCCAGCCAGTCCTGATCAGGCGAAGGTTTGGATTCATTGTGTTTATTTTCAGACATGCATCAACTCGCTTATTTTTTCCTTCAGCGGTTTGAAGTCTGATGATTTCAGCACGTAAGCATCCGCCACCCAGGAGTGGAAGTCCGCTTTGTAAACGGTGTAGGCCGAGTTCAGGATAACCGGCAGGTCGGGATGGACAGCTTTCAACTGCTTGAGGATGTCCAGTCCGCTGTCGTTTTCCAGTTCAATATCCAATACCACCAGGTCATACGGGTGTTCGTCGAGGACGGAAAAAGCCTCCTCCCCGGTCGCCACCGCGGTTACTTCGTGACCATCACGGGAAAGCACCTCCTGGTAAAGCCTTCTCACGTGCAACTCGTCATCAACAACCAAGAGTCTACTCATTGTTACCCCCGTTATAGTGCGGCAACTCCAGGTACAACCTGGGAAGATTGTCCTGAGAGCCTTCTACGCCGTAATTACCTCCATGATATTTTATGGTTTCCCCCGCGACCAGAATTGACAGTTTTTGCGTTCCGGTCGGATTTCCGAATATTTGCTTTAGTGTCTTCACGACCTTGGCGCGGGCGTCATCATGCCCGTCAAACCCGATAACAAGACGCACCTGTCGTCCCTCTCGCATGGTGTGCATGTTGATCTGGCATTCTCCGCTGAGTTCCTCCACCGTAAGATGCATAAACTGGAAGAGAGCATGTCGGAGTTGTTCCGGATTGCCCCAGACCAGCGGATTTTCATCCGCAAGAGTGATCTGCGGCAGGTGCTGATCCCGACGCAGTTTCGAACCCAGCAGGTCACGGGTCTTGGCCACCAGTTCATTGAACATCAACTCCCGCGTCTTGGCCCGGCTGGCCTTGGAGAAGTCCAACACCTGGTGCAGGACGGTTTCGGCACGATGTGTTTCCGAGAGAACGATATTTAAGTACTCGGCGTTGTCGTCGGACTGCCCGCCGGATAACAACAAATTGACAAATCCCCCGATCACGGTCAGCGGATTACGCAATTCATGGGCAATGGCCGAGGTTAACTCGCCGATCACTGACATTTTCTCCACCCGGATTATCTGCTCCTGGGATTCCTCAAGCTGGCGGTTGATGTTTTCCAGCTCTTCGGCGCGTTCCACCTGCGCTTCATACAGTCGAAAGCGTTCGACCGCCACCGCGGTCTGGTGGGCGAAGGTCTGCAGGAGGTCGACTACCGACGGAGTAATCCGTTTGCCCGTAATGCAATTGTCGGCCACGATCAGCCCAAACTTCTTGCCCTTACTTATAATCGGTGCCACGGCCATGCTGTCGGTGTTCAGTCGATGCAGGATGTCGGTGGTTTCCGGCGAGGGGCAATCTTCTACCGTCGCCAGAATCCCGCGACCGCTATTAACAGCCTCGCTAAAAACGGTGTTGCTGTCAAGCGGGATACGCCACCCCGCGATAAGCGAGGTAAGGGAGTAGTTATTTTCGTTTTCTCGTTCGCGATAATCATTGAGCAGTTCGATCAGGGTCGCCTGCCGACCGGCCAGCCGGCTCCAGATGCATCCCGCTTCCTCGGGACTGGCAGGCCCGATGGCGATTTTTCCTTCCAGGCAGGTTTCCTGCTCGTCAACCAGGAACAAAAAGGCGCGATTGAATCCCAACCCCTCATTGGCGGTGGCACCGGTCAGGATGATCTTGACAATATCGTCAAGGTCGGCGGTCGATGACAGCACTTCCGAAACCTGTGAGATAATTGATAATTCGTAAATGGCCTCTTCCAGCGCTTCTTTCTTTTTCGCCGATTCGGTTACATCCTGGATTATCCCGAAAATGCCGCCGATCTCGCCATTTTCCTTACGGTGCGGGCAACAGTACACATTCAGGATTGCAAAGTGTCCCTGGCGGTTGGTGCAATGCAATTCCTCCCGACGAAAGGTATTGCCGGAAAGGATACGGTCGAACGCCTCCATCAACCCGCAGTTGATGGTGGATTCGATGTGTTGCAGTGCCTGGCCCAGTGCCTGGTCGATCTCGTCAAAACCGACCAGTCGAGCCGCTTCATTATTCATGTATTCTATGCACCCGTCATAATTCGTCACAAAAAAGCCCATTGGCAGTTCATCAAAATGACTGCGCAGAACGGTCATGCGATCGTCAGTGGCGGGCATGCTCAGCATATCAATCATGTTTCTGTCCTCTAACAGCCGATTTGTGGATGTTAAGCATTTTGATTTTACTATCCCCATTGATGTATGTTTCCGAAACCAGCTCATCAATCTCCAGCAGGCGGTGATTGATTTCTGCAATTCGGAGTGATTCCGATTCGATTCTTTGCAGACGTGAGATCATGTCCGGAGTCAGGGATTTATTGACATGCATCAGGTACTGAATATTCCCGATGATGACCGACAGCGGATTGTTGATCTCGTGATTGATGGAGACGGCCAATTCGCGCACCGCCGCCAGACGTTCGTCGTTAATCAGGTTGTCCTGCGCCTTTCTCAAGGCGCTTTGGGCATTCTGAAGCGCATCATTCTTTTTTTCAAGGCGGATTTGGTAAAAAAGACGTTCAATCGACAGCGCCATCTGGTCACCGACGATGCCAAGGAGCTTGATGTCTTTCTCTCGAAAGGGTCCCGCGCCGCGCAGGGCAAAGGTGATACACCCGATAAGACGATCCTCCACCACCAGCGGTAGCACTAAAAACGCCCAGACACGGTCAGGTTCGGACTGGCCGGGTTCACGGATATCGATTAACGATACCGGCTTTTTGTGTTCGCCGACCCAATTGGAAAAGTCACAACCCTGATCACTGGAAATGAATTCGACGGGATTGATGCTTTCGCCAACACAGATAATGTCCTTTAATTGCTGGGTCTGTTTATTCAACAGAAACAGTGTCGCCGAATCGAAAGTCACCACGTCTCGGATCAACTTCAGAACACGCGTGAAAGTTTCCTTGATCGGCGGATCGGACCGGAATACGGCCGCGACATCCGCCAGCAGGTTTACTTTGGTCCAAAACCGGGTAACCTGTTCATCCTTTTGATCGATGTCAACCGCCAAGAAACGCTCCTCGAGTTAATTTTCTGATTTCCACGCAAATTCCCGCGGCGGCACGTTCATCGAGTCGCCGGAACAATCGCATTTTATCGTCGGGTGGGAGCAATAAGGCCGGATCGTCTTCATCGTCGTCAAATACCTGCACCTGGCAGGCGGCCTCAATTTCATACGTCAGCGCCTGCATATCTACCAGACGTTCTTTCTCAACGTCGATAATACGCAGGGTCCCGGTCATAACGCCATAAACGCGATATCGAAACAGCAGTAGCGGGATAACGCTTTTCTTGCGCTTTTCAAGATCGATGCGATCAATCATCACTTCCACCAAATACCTCCCCCCGAAACGACGGCCATAGGCGGCCAGGTCGCTAAAGGTCGTTTGGGGATCGACCGGCGACAGCAGGCTGTCACTGCTGTCAAGCCAGATCACCGGAACGGTGGTAATGGTCGAGAGATCGATTCCGAGCACTTCCTCCAGATGCGTATCCGCCCATGGACAGGGTGCGGAAGTAATCTTCACCATAATGCCATCGCCGGCTGACACAGCCGGGGCGACAATTAAAACCGCCGCAATGAATATGCAAACTTGTCTGCTCATCAGGTTTTCTCGCGGTTTACCTTTGCCACTCGCTTATGATAGACATACTTGGCCAGCACTTCCTGTAAACGGACGTCAAACGGCGCCACGTCCGCCACCACCATGTCAAGCTCCGCGGAACTAAGACGATCCTGGAGCTGGTCGTTGGTCAGAAATTCCACCCCGATCAACCACTCTCCGTTATCGCCGTCGACTCGTTTTACCAATCCGACCACGTCATCGAGAATTTCAACGTCCTGTAACTTCATCCGAAGTACCAGAATGCTTCCCTCCTCAATCGGATCGGCGGCGCTGATCAACACTCCACCGGCCGAGACATTAAAAATGCATCCTTCATACGATGGTCCATCGCCCTGGGGCCAGAAACCACCCGAGCGATTTTTCAGAACCGCGTATGCAATCGGTTCTGAGATTTCCAGACGGATATACCGGCGCTTCCGTTCTGTTACCAGCTGGAACGGTGACTTGACCGAGACTACGTTATCACCGGCATCGACTTCCGAAATTACCTTGTTGCGTGCATCATCCATGATTGTCTCCTCTATCTCATAATTGTTTATTGACGGTTAACAGGTATTTGTCCAGTAGGTTGCGGGACTCGGAATTGAAATCAAATAATTTGACCGGCAAATGGCGAACAATTGCCTTCGGCACCTTGGTTGGGCGATCTTCCCGCACGATGAATTCAACTCCCACCAGACTATGTCGTTTGTCCGTGACCTCGGCATGACGGGTGCGTCCCACCATCAACTTCGGGAGTTCAACCTCATCCAGCCGCAAGTGCAAAATCAGGTAATGGTCGTTGACGATCTGCAGGGGAAGATTGACCAGCATCCCGCCGCCGGACATATTGACGGTTTTTGTCTCCAGCCATTTCAAGCGATTCAACCGAACCGCACCGATGCTTTGTTCATCAAAAAGCGTGAGCTGAACGTCACTGATGAGGTCTATCCGCTCGAATTTACGGCGGCCCTGCGGAAAAATCTCGTCACCGATCGGGATCTGCAAACGCCCCTCCCGCGGACAATTAAGAACCGAGGTAAACCTGGCCGGTTGCCCCTTCAATTGGAAACTGACTTCAAGCGGTTGATTGTGAATCAGTTGATCAACCATGCCTCCCGATCCGGCGCGATCGATAATCAGACTGTTGTTGCGAATCCCCATCACCCGGGTGCTGAGATTTTTTCCCGGAAACTGATCGGTTCGCAAAACAATTTCCCGACCCACCAGACCGGTAAAATCAATCTCCGCCCCCTTTACCACAACAATATTCTGCGCCATTACAGTAATCCTTTTTGACGTTCCTTGATTTGTTCATCAAAAACAAAGCGTACCAGTTTATTCTGCATGTGGGCGCTAAACTGACTTATGAGTGACGGGAGTTTCTTGAGATCATCAGCCGAAAAGAAGTCATGCAGTGACTCTTTCGTGATAAATTCCACTCCCGCGAAATATTTCTGTTCATGCCTGCTCCGACGCCGACAAATCGCCGCCACCAGACCCGGCAATCCCACCCGGGCGGCATGATCCAGCCGTATCAACATCAGGTCTTTTTCCTCGACATCGCTGTCAACGGCAATCAGCATTCCTCCGGCGGAAAGATTCAGTGTCTCCGCCATGCGCCAGTTGAGTTGATCCGTGCTGTCGGGAATAACCTTCAGCAGTGCGTATTTCAACTTACTGCGATAATTGATGCGGACATATTGGCGCCGCTGAACCCGCTCGATCCGTCCCAGCTTGTACAACTGCATGGTCTGATCACCACGTTTTCCGGATGGTCGCATGTGAGCCGCAAATCGATACATGGCATCGGGCCGCCGGTAGTGCACATACACCTGCGAATGTGCCGCCAGCAATTTTTTACCGCCGACAAAACTCGGGCGGGAAACGATAATGCCCTCGCGATTAAAATCCTCAACACGAGATAAGTAAACCCCCTCCTCCTTATCATCCATGGAGACAATCTGAATCTTTTCCCAGGGAATCAAAGGGATTTTGCTTTTTCCGGTTGCGGTATTCAACGCCTTTTCTCCTACACCGTTGCGGCTTCCGTCATGTTTATCCGGCCCTGCTCTATCGCCAATTCGAGAATCTTGCGCGCCAGTGCGGTGCGGCTTTGATCCCGGCGATGCTTGTAGATAAACTCCTGCCCGGTTCGAATGGTATTATTGAAATATTCCTTAGCCTGGTCAAAATCACCGATACGCCGGGACAATTCCGCAATCAGGTAAGAGGCCTGAATCTGCTGATTCCCGTGACCGATATCACGGCCTTCCTTGTACGCGGCGGTATAATGGCGAACGGCATAGGTCAACGCCTCTTTCTCATTGAGCGGGATACCGTCCCATTTCGATGACAACTGTGACAGAAAATGCTGAAAGGACGGATGTGATCCGAATCCCGGCGACATATCGTCATTGATTCCCCCCAGCGAGGTCTGCTGGTGTTCCCGCGCCACGTCATGAAAGGATTCCAGCCGTGATGCGATGCTGTCGTACAACTGACGCAATCCTTCCAGTTCAATATCGTACTTCTCCTTGATCGGATATAACTGCGATTGCATCTCGGCCGATTGATTCTCATCATTCAGCTGAGCCGCCGTGGCGGCTTCCAGTTCGGTGGTGCGAACCCGCAGGCTTTCCAGCGCCTCGTGCACCGTTTCCAGGTGTTTCTGCACGTCCGTGATGAAGCTTTTTACCGCGGCGTTGCCGGGATTGTCACCCTGATTCATCTCACGGAAAATCCATCCGATGCGAAGATAAAAACGACCCAGGTCCAGATCGATTTTGCGATCGTTAAGTGACTCGTCAATAATCGCCAATAGTAATTTCAGGATGGCGGTTTCGTTGGGATAACGGTTGCTGTCGAGAACCTCCCCGATGGAACGAATGACCGAATCGGCCTCCGCCAGAATATTCAAGTGCTTTTGTTTGACCGATTTCAGGCGGTACGTCTTAAAATAGGAGTCCTCTTTCCATTCCTTGAAGCTGGACGTAAACTCGCGGGTATAGAAACAATGGTCGCAGGTGGCCGTGAAATACAGAAGGGGATTATAGGCCTGGTAGCGTGGATTACGCCAGATCCGGTCGGTGGGACAGAAATCAGTGTCCCGATCCCGTTCGGTATAAGCACCGACCTTGATCGTTTCAAACTCATTGATGGTTTTGCAGATCGGGCACTCGATTTTTGTAAGAAAAAACAGTGAATCGGTGGTCATTATGCACTCCTCCCCGCACCTTCAAGGTTCATCGTGCGTTTGACCATGGCCAGCTCGCCATCCGTGATCGGAAGCTCGCGCTTCAATTCACGTTCCTCATGTTTTTGAGACAGGAGCTGTTTGGCCAGGCGCAGGACATCCTGACGGTTGCGGGCGGGGTGGCCCGCGGACCGGGAGGTACGGGTGCGGCTGTTATTTTTAGTATTCCAGGTCATATTTTTAAGGTCGAGAAATTCGACATGTTCATCGTTCGGCGCGGGAGTCGCTATCGCGGTTTCATCAGCTTTCGGCGCGGATTCCGGTATCGGTACCGCAACGGTCGAGCCGGTGGTCCGGTGGCGACGAACAAACAGGGAATGAAACATTGCCAACAGGCCTCCGGCCGTCAAAAAGCCGGCCAGGTTCAACCCGATATCAAGTAACATCTCCTTTGAAAATCCTATTTCCATGGTGTTTGCCTCCAGTTATACTTTCATGTCCAGATGCCCGTCTTCGGCTTCCCCGGCTTCGTCGCCGTCTCCGGCCTCATCATTGAGCTTTTGGCGTTTTTCCTTTTTCCCGCTGTTTTGTTTCGGGTTGTCCATGTTGATTATCACCTGGTCGCTTTCAATGGTTTCCCGGGCTTGTTCACTGGCCGAGGTGTTCTTCCGTTTCAAGGTCGAGATAGCCTGACGTTGCTCCATCTCGGATGCGGCCTTCTGCTTCTGCTTCATCTTGCTGACCAGTTCGGTTTTGGACAAAACATCGGCGGCGCTTTGTAACGAATCCACCATAACGTATCCCCGTTATCCGGTGAGTGCGAACCTCTCCTTAATCATGCATCGCAGTTTCAAGACGGCCTTGGTGTGAATCTGGGACACGCGCGATTCTGATATCGACATCACTTCGCCGATTTCCTTCAAGGTCAATTCCTCGAAATAATACAGCGCGATCACCAGCTTCTCCTGTTCGGTCAATTTGTCCATGGCCGTAACCAGAAAGGAGCGTAACTCCAGTTTTTCCAGATCACCCAGGGCCGATGAGTGCGATTTGTCCTTGACGGTTTCGATTCGCGGCACCTGGTGGTTATCCTCTTCTTTGTACACGGTCTCATCAAGTGAAAGCAGGGAACTGTTGCAGACATCACCCATCGCCAGCATCAACTCCTTGATCGTGTATCCCAGCTTGTCGGCCAGTTCGGCGTTGCTGGGCTTGCGGCCGGTATCGTTTTCAAGCGAAACCACCGCGCGCTCGATTTCCCGGGATCGCGCCCGGGTGGACCGTGGAACCCAGTCAAGTGCCCGCAATTCGTCCAGAATAGCACCTCGAATACGCGGCACTGCATAGGTTTCAAACTTCACGCCTCGGTCGGGGTCGAAATTGCTGAAAGCCTCGACCAACCCGATCACACCGGTGTTGACCAGGTCGGACATTTCGACCGATCGCGGAAAACCAATGGCCATGCGCCCCGCTACGTTGCGGACCAGCGGAAGATATTTCTTCAGCAGTTTGGCCCGAAGGTCGGGACAACCGGACCGCTGATAGCGTAACCAATCCAATGCGGCATCAGATGGTTTCTTCGCCTGTCGGTGTGTCTCTTTGGCTTTGTACACTGAGACTCGCCGAGTCTTGGTTTCCCTCGTTCCCCCCCGTTTCGAACGTTCTTTCTGCGTGCTAATCATAAGAATGCTATTCCCTTATATCGGCTGAAAAGGTTTCAGAATTTACCTGTTGACTGGACGAAACCGCCGTCCCGGAGTGAGAGACTGACGTTTCGCGCTGAACATACTCTGCAAGTGCCGTCAGGCCGGTCATAACCGGCGCCTCGGCGCTGATTTCCGCCACTGCGATCTGTTTCCCCACCGCAGTTGCAACAGCCTTGTCCTCAAGCAGATACCCGGCATCGAGCGGTGCCTTGCGGAGGAATTTGCCGGTCAGATGCATCAGCTTGCGCTGAATGTAAACGGCATCATTGGCGTTTTGCGCCCGATTTACCAGGACATGAGCGGTGGTATGCCGCCCCGCTCCGGCCAGGTACTTGAACAGGCCATATCCGTCGGAAATGGCCGTCAACTCCGGAACTACCACGATTAGATTGAGACTCGCCACGCCGGTAACCTGCGAAATGATATCAATGCTCCCCGACGGCGAATCGAGCAGGATAACGTCGTAGGCCGCGCTTTCTTTCGAAAGCCGGGTCAGAACATCGCCCAGACCGTCGGTTGACATCTCATCATTTGCATCATATGCCGATGGCGCGGCAATTAGATCCAGGTTCTCCCCAACCGCGGTCGTCGCCTCGGAGAGAGGCTCGTCTTCGGTCAGGGCATTGACGGGAATTCCCGTCGGGATGACATTGGCCAGCAGGTGCGCATTACCGAAATGCCAGTCACAATCAACCAGCAGGGTCTTGCGACCGGCCGTTGCCAACTGCCAGGCCAGATTAAAGGCAATTATCGATTTCCCGACACCACCCTTACCCGAAACCAGGGCCGTAATCACGGTGCGATGGTTCCGGCGAGTGTGGGTGCCGATTAACTTCATTCTATTCATGATTCCCTCCCCTGCCGTTGAGCAGTCTGGCCGCGATGTGGTCAGGATCGGGGACCTGCAACTGTCCCACGCCGCCCGGTGCATCGGTGACAAAAGCCAGCGGGATTTCAAGATATTTTGTCATGGCTGTGATACCGCCCCAGCGATATACTTCATCGAGATGGCTTGCGAGCAGATGCGTGGGATGAATCAATTCAAAGGCAGGCACGGCATCAATCAAATCATTGGCCCGAGTCGCAACCGAGAAAGTCAGGATGATAAAATCCGGCGTCAAACTGTGGACCATGCGCGAGAAGTCCGGCTCACATGAGGGCGACAGCGAAATTGACGGCGTGTCGACCAGCAGGATGGTGTCATGATCATGCTTCGTGTTGATTTGATCGGCCGCTTCCAGCGGGATCTCCAGGATATCGGCATAGCCACCGATTTCCTCGTAAGCCGAAATTTTCCGGTCATCAAGCGAGGCCAGCTTGACTTTCTGGCGTTTGTTAACCGTCAGGTCGGCCGCAAGCTTGGCCAGCGCCGAGGTTTTGCCGGATCCGCTGGGGCCGATAAAGACCACCGTCTGGCCCGGATGAAAATCAATGGCACCGCTGAAATGCATTTGCAGATCATCGCCCACCACCGTCCTGATAACCTTTTCCGGGATGGCTTCCGGCCGCAAACAATTGGCGGCGTCGGATACATATTGCCGGACGATTTCAAGCGGCACATCGGCGTCCATCAATTCCAGAAAAGCGGGCAACAAACGCGGATCACAATCATCAGGAGAAACCGGTGATCGCTGCGCATTCAGCATAAAACTCAGAGTCTTTTCAAGACGCGAACCCAGGTTGACCGTTGTCTTCTCGGGCGTGGCCGGCTTCGGCGCAACCACCGGCGCCTCGTCGGCTTCAGCCGCAATATCCGCCATACTTCGCGCCGATACCGGCTTTTTGACCGCCGCTTCATCAATACAGGCAGTTACCTCAACCCGCGTGCCAACCGGATTGCCCTGCTCCGTACCACACAGACGGGTGCGCAAAATGACGGCATCGCTTCCCATCTCTTCCCTGATCAGTTTCAGGGCGGCGGCTACCGTCGCGGCGGTGAATGATTTAATGATCATTGTCCAGCCTCACTACTCCATTGGAGATAACCTCCACATTGTTGGTAATTTCGTTGTACGACAGCACCGCCAACTGCGGGTGGGCGGTTTCCGTGAGCCGTCTGACAGCAAGTCGGATATTGGGTGAACAGAGACAGATCGGAGACTGCCCGATCGCGTTCATGCGTTCGACTTCGGCCCCAATTGCCTTTAGCAAACGTTCCGAATCGGCTGGTGACGTTATCAGCATTAATCCCTGTTTGGTATTTTGCACGGCGTCGGTCAGCATCTGCTCCACCGTCGGATCTATCGTAAACACGGTAATTTTGTTCTTCTGATCGCGATACATGTCGGTTATCTGGCGTTTCATGGCCATACGAACATATTCCGAGAGAATGTCCGGTTCCTTGGTAGCCGCGTAGTAATCGGTAATCGTCTCCATAATCGTGGGCAGGTTGCGAATCGGGATGCGTTCGGACAGCAGGGTCTGCAAAACTTTCTGAACCACCGACAGCGGCACAACTTCGGGAATAACATTCTCCACCAGAGTGGGATAATCTTCCTTGAGCGTTTCGACCAGATGTGCGACATCCTGCCGCGTCAGCAGATCCGCACCGTTGGTACGGATGAGTTCGGTCAGGTGGGTCGCCACTACGGCGGATGGTTCCACAATGGTGTAGCCGCGACTCTCGGCAACATCTTTCAAATTCGGGATAATCCAGAGCGCATTGAGTCCAAAAGCCGGCTCGTTGGTGCGGAATCCTTCAAGATCGTCGCGCGTCGTGCCGGGATTGATCGCCAGCACGTGATCCAGCATCAACTCATACGAGGCAACGGTCAATCCCTTGATTTTGACGCGGTACTGATTCGGACCAAGCTGGATATTGTCCCGGATGCGGATTGGAGGAACGATGATCCCCATATCCAGGGCCATCTGACGACGTATCCCGGTGACGCGATCCAGCAAATCACCGCCCTGGTTGGTATCCACCAGCGGAATCAAACCGTAGCCGATTTCCACTTCCAGCATGTCTACCTTTAATAAGTCTTCGGTCCGCTCCGGCTCCGGTCCGGATTCCTGCTCGGCTCGGGCACTCTGTTCTTCCTGTTCTTTTTTCTTCAGGCTTTCATTGGCCAGATACCCCACCGCCCCGACCAGCACACCCAGCATCAGAAACGGCACTGTCGGCATCCCGGGAATTATTCCGAACAACACCAGGATTCCCGCCGCCACCAGGATGGCCCGGGGCTGGCGCGTGAGTTGCGAGGTGAGATCGGATCCCATATTGGAATCCGAGGCGGCCCGGGTGACAATGATACCGGCCGAGGTCGAGACAATCAGTGCCGGAATCTGGGTTACCAGACCATCACCGATTGACAGGAGCGTGTAGGTGCGAAGAGCCTCACTGACCGAATTGCCATGCATCATGACGCCGATGACGATACCGCCGATGATGTTGATCATGGTGATGAGAATGCCGGCAATGGCATCGCCCCGAACAAACTTTGAAGCACCGTCCATCGCACCGTAGAAGTCGGCTTCCTTGGAGATATTGTCACGACGAGTGCGGGCTTCCTTCTCATCGATCAACCCGGCGTTAAGATCCGCGTCGATGGCCATCTGTTTACCCGGCATGGCATCCAGGGTAAATCGCGCGGCCACTTCCGAAATTCGACCGGCACCCTTGGTAATCACGATGAACTGGATAATTACCAGGATGACGAAAATGATAAAGCCGACCACGTAGTTGCCGCGGACGACGAAATTGCCAAAAGAGTTAATCACCTCACCGGCATACCCAGTCCCCAGGATCAGACGCGTTGAGGCGACATTGAGCGCCAGCCGCATTAATGTCACGATCAACAGCATCCCCGGAAACACCGAGAGATCAAGCGGGCTCTTGACATATAATGTCGAAAGCAGAACCACCAGCGAGAACGTGATATTGAACGCCAGCGCAAAATCCAGCATACCCGGAGGAAGCGGTATGACCAGCACCATGATGATGCCGACCACGCCGACTGCCAGCACGATGTCGGAGCGCCGATTAAGATTACTCAGGAAATTTGTACTGGTATCCGGCATCGCTTATACCTTCGCTTCCTTGATCCGGAAGACGTATGCCAGAACCTCGGCAACAGCCCGGTAAAGTTTGGCGGGGACATAGGAACCGATATCGCACGCCTCAAACAAGGCCCGCGCCAGCGGTTTGTTTTCGACAATCGGCACCCCGGCCTCGGCCGCGATCTCTTTAATCCGCTGGGCAACCAGACGTTGACCCTTGGCGATCACCATCGGCGCATCCATGTAATCCGGCTTGTACTTCAGGGCGATCGCGAGGTGAGTCGGGTTGGTGATAATGACGTCGGCCTCGGGGATTTCCTGCATCATGCGCTTGCGGGACATCTCGCGCTGGACATGCCGAATGCGCATCTTGGTTTGTGGCGAGCCTTCGGTGTCCTTGGATTCATCGCGGATATCCTGTTTGCTCATGCGTATATTTTTCTCGAAATCGTATTTTTGAAAACTGTAGTCGAGCAGGGCCAACAGCAGGATCACCGCTCCAATCTTGAGCGTCGTGGTCAACGCGATTTTCCCCATGGTTCCGGCAAACACCGGCACCGAATTATCCGACAGCATGTAAAAGGCGTCGAGTTGAGAGGTGACAACCTTGTAACCGACAAAGGCAATCAGGATCAGTTTGATAACGTCGCGCACCAGGATGAACAGGGAACGTGAGGAAAAGAGTCGTTTCAGACCGCTCGCAAAATTCAACTTGTCCAGTTTCGGCTCAAGCGGCTTGCCGGTAAAGAGCACTCCCACCTGCAGGACATTGACACCGTAGGCCACCATCGCGAGGATGATCATAATCGGCCCCATCATGGCAAAAAAGGTCAAGATCTTGGACGAGAAAAACGACACCAGTGAATTGGTGGTGACCATCATGTCTGGGGCTTCGCTGAAACTGAAGACCATGAATCGTTCCAGCTGATCAATCAACAGCGGACCGACAAAATACAACGTCAGTGCGCCGAGACATAACATCACTGCCGAATTCAACTCCTGCGACCTGGCGACCCGTCCTTCTTCACGAGCCTTTTGCCGTCGTCGTGGAGTTGCCTTCTCCGTTCGTTCCTGGAATTGCTCTTCCGCCATATGTTCCTATCAAGTTGTGCCGATGCTGTATAGCACCGTCAGTACTTCTCTATCCAGATAGCCGATGGTTTGTTCTATCATGTACCGGAAGACCGGCAGGGAGGTCGCCATGACCAGCAGGCCCACCCCGATTTTCAGGGGTATTCCGACCAGGAAGATGTTCATCTGGGGAACCGTTCGCGCCACCACCCCCAGGGCCACCTCGGTGATAAACAGGGTGATAATAACCGGGGCACCGATCTTGATTGCGGCCGTGAAGACATAGGCCGAAAACTTGATCAACAGTTCACCGGCTCCACCGGAAAAGTTAAACACCCCGACCGGAATAAGTTTGTAGCTGTCGGCCAGGGCCGATATCACCGCGTGATGCCCATCGATCGCGATAAACAGTATTAAGGTCAACAGGTAGTAGATTTCGCTTACCAGCGAAAACTGCGAACCGGAATTCGGATCAAAAATGTTGGCCATAAACAGGCCGACCTGATACCCGACCACGTTTCCGGTAATGCGAACCGCATAAAAAACCAGAGAGAAAAACAGGCCGATAATGACGCCGATTAAAAGCTCCTTGGCCGCAAACAGCGCCAACTGCCAGACCGACACGATCTGGGGAAAAGCCGCCTGCGAAGCCACCGGCACCAGCAAAATCGCCATTAAAATGGCAAACCCGGCCTTGACCAGGACGGGGATTGAGCTGTGGGAAAAAACCGGTGCCAGCAGAAACAGGCCGCTGGTGCGCAAAATGACCAGAAGAAAGGTCTGAAGCTTCTCGGCGCTGAATGTTACGAACTCAAACAAATTCTTCCTGCCTATAGTACGGGTTATTCGTCAATACCTTTAATCAAGTCGTGTGCCAACCCGCAAATCGGCAGAAAAATGACTGTAAGTCGTTATCGGTAAACGACTTTAATAATCGGTAAAACCGTCGGAAAACGTTCAGAAATGAAACAGTGAGAAAAGATTGACCAGAAGGCCGGAAAGTTTTTCAAGTTACGGTGTCTCATAACGTTGAGATGACTCCGTAAAGCCGTGAGGTAAAAGACACCATCGTGTTTATAATCCACGGCAGAAAAACCAGAAGCGAGATGGCCACCGCCGCGATTTTCGGGATAAAAGTCAGGGTCATTTCTTGAATTTGCGTGATGGCCTGCAAGATGGAAATAACCAAACCGACCACCAATCCCGCCAGAAGCATCGGGGCCGAAACCATCAACATCATCAAAATGGCCTCACGACCCAGAGTTATCACCAGTTCCGCAGTCATTACGCGTTACCCTTCCTAATGAAATGATTCCACCAGTGATTTCACCAGCAAATACCACCCGTCAACCAATACAAACAGCAATATCTTGAACGGCAATGCCACAATCATAGGCGGCAACATCATCATCCCCATCGACATCAGCACTGATGCCACAACCATGTCAATGATTAGAAACGGAACAAACACCAGAAATGCTATCTGGAAGCCGGTCCGCAGTTCGGACAGAACAAATCCCGGGATCAATACATGCAGAGGAATATCATCCGGTGATTCCGGTTGCTCCATCCCGGAAATATTAACAAACAAGGCCAGGTCTTTCTCACGGGTCTGAGAGAGCATGAACTCTTTGAAAGGCGTAATCCCCTTATCAAAAGCCTCTTCCTTGCTGATTTCCTCGGCGAGATACGGCTTGAGCCCTTCGTTGTACGCCTGATTAACCATTGGGCTGATAATGAAAAAAGTCAGGATCAGAGCCAGTGAGAGCAATAATTGATTGGGCGGTAATTGCTGAGTGCCCATCGCCTGACGCAAAAAACCAAGCACGACAACCAGTCGAATAAACGACGTTATCATCAGGATGATGGACGGAGCCACGGTCAATACCGTCATCAGCAGGATAATCTGCAGGGTAACCGAAAGATCACCGGGAGTTTCCGCGTCGCCGACTTCAATCGAGACTTTGGGAATGGCCTGAGCCTGGGCGGCGGATGTCGCCATCAGGACGGCCAGAAAGACCATGAGTGTAAAGACAATTTTCTTTTTCATATCCTATGAAACCGTTCAGTCCTATTATACCCGGCTTCATGCCAGGCAGTATGTTATCAGGCGGTCTGCGGCTTTTCAATCTTGCCGCGTGCTTCGACTCGCTTGTTGCCAGCCATATTCCAGGTTTTCAGTTTGACCCGAGCATCGCTGAGGACATTCTTGAAACCCGCGACCGGCTTTCCTTCGGCATATGTCGCAACAGCCCGCGCCGTTTCCTCGGCGGTCATCTCCGCCAGGGGCTGGATACCGTTGTCACCGATCCCGACCAACACCGCACGGTCATGAAAGCGAACCAGTGATACCGATCGCTTCTGCGCCACGTACACCGTTTCCAAAACCTCAATCATGTTATTGGTGCGATTGCCGGAGAATTTCGGGCCCATCATGCGACGCAATAAGTACAGGAAACCGTAGATGGCGACAACGACCACAACCAGTGCGAGGATCAGTTTCACCATCGACATCGTGATCGAATCGCTCTCGGCCAACCCGGTAATGCCTGCATCGGCGTCTTCTCCCATCTCGTCTCCTATGGAAGTTCCCGCCGGAGTGACCTGCGCAACCTTGTCGGCTTTGACATCTCCAAACAGCGTCAGCATCAATGCCGACGACACCACCAGGATGATGATCAGAGCAATCAGGCTGCGTTTCGTTTTCGGCTTCATTGCAGGTTCTTTACCCTTTCTTCCGGTGAAACCAGTTGCGTAATCCGCAAACCGAAGTTTTCATCGACGACGACCACTTCGCCTCGCGCCACGATTTTCTGATTCACCAGCAGGTCGACCGGTTCACCGACCAGCTTGTCAAGTTCCACCACCGATCCCGGACCCAACACCAGAATGTCGGCGACATTCATCCGGGTGCGGCCGAGTTCAATGGATACCGGCAATTCGACATCCATCAGCAGGTCGATATTCGGAGCCGGTTCATCCGTCTGACCCATCGATAATTGCTGAAAATCCGCCTGGCGCACCATTTGATCATCACCCGCGTCAGCGGGGCCTTTTTCTGCTCCGTCGGTGGCCAGCCCCTGCAGGGCGGCATCAATGGAGGCCTGGCTGAGCATTTCGGACTCATCACCGGAGGAAGCTTCTCCGGCATCGTCGCCGGCATCGTCCCCCGTCTCGTTGAGCATTTTGGCCATTTCTTTTTCTTCGTCCGACGCCTCAGAAAGATCACCGATCTCACCACCCTCGGCGGCCGCCTCCGGTTCCTCCTGCGGCGGCGATTCGGGCACGGCGTCTCCGCTTTCCGCAATGGCATCCGGGGATTCCTCCGAATTGACGCCGATATCGACGTCCTCGGCCTGTTCCCCGTCCGGCGGTGACATTTCCGGCGGCGGATTGATATTGTTATTCTTGTCATCCATGCACGTTTACTCCTTCTCAATAACCGGATAGACTTCCGTGATCTGGCCGGCACGCCGCTTACCGAATAAGCCGGGACGGCACATGTACTTTTTGCGCCCACCCACCAGCAATTCCACGGGTGTATCTATTTTGGTATCAGTGGTAATCACGTCACCGATTTTAAGGTTCAGGAAATCCCGCATTTTTAGCGTGGTGTGAGTCAGGTTTAATGCCACATCGACACTGACTTTTTGCAGGTTTTCCCGGTTATTGGCGCGATTCTCCTCCAGGCTTTTGCGCTTGGTGGCGTCAATCCAGTTTTGCGCCGATAATTTTCCCAGGACCGATTCCAGGGATACATATGGGTAACAGATGGTCAATAGTCCGGTGATATTAAACAGCTTCAACTGCAGAGAAACCACGATTACGGTCTCGCTGGACGGAACCACCTGCACGAATTGCGGGTTGGTTTCGAATGACTTCTGTTCAATATTTACCGGGACCATGTTTTTCCAGGAGCTTTCCAGATCGCCGAAAATACGTCCCGCGATCTTGCCCATGATTGAGCGCTCGATATTGGTCAGTTCACGCTCGATTTCAAGAACCTTCTCTCCGCCGCCAAACATCCGGTCAATAAAAGCGAAAACCAGAGTCGGGCTGTAATCGATTACGCACAGGCCATCCAGCGGCGCGGCCGAAAAGGTATAGGTACTCGACGGCGACACCAGCGACATGACATATTCCGAGTAGTTGATCTGGTCGACAGAGATGAGATCGACATCCACCATGGTTCGTAACATGGTCGAGAGAGTCGAGCCGATATGTCCGGCGAAGTTGTCATGCATGTTTTCCAGCGTCCGCAACTGGTCTTTCGAAACCCGGTTGGGATGCTTGAAGTCATAGGTAACAACGGAGCGAACGTGTTCGGACTTGGCCGGTTCATCGGTTGGTTCCGGTTCGCTGGACGTAACCGTGCTCAGCAAAGCATCAATCTCGTCCTGTGACAATATCTTGGCCAAAACTCACTCTCCTGCTGACGTTATTGCAGAATAAACTCCGTAAAATACACCGCCGCCAAATCGTCCACCTTGAGCAGTTGTTCGGTGCGTTTCTTGATCTGGTACCTGATGATTTCCTTTTGCTTGGGATCCGACAATTGCTCGATAGTCTTGGCACCCAGGATGGAAATCAGTGCGTCGCGGACCAGGTGTTCACGACCTTCCAGGCGATGAACGGTCTCGGGGGAGAAGGCCTCAAACCCGATCGATACCGAGAGGAATCTGGTCCCGGCGGTCCCGGCGGGATTGACGATGATGTCATCAATCATATAAAGTTCCGCTGGTTCCTGTTCCTGAACCTGTTCTTCCTGTTGCTCCTCGACGATCGCTTCCCCATCAGCCGATTTCATGAAATGCGTACCGACAAACACACCGGCCACAATCATCACCGCGGCAATACCCAGGTATATGACTATTGACGGAAATCCGCCCTTTTTCTTCGCGGCGTCTTCGTTTTCGTCAACCATCATGGTTTCATCGGCATCAGGAGCCATGTTGTCGGGTGACATGGAATTTCCTCCTATGTAATCCCGCCTTTGTCGACCTCCCGCAGGTCAAGCCCGAGAGCTAACCTGCGGTAGGCGGCGGCACGTTTGATAATTTCGTCAGGGGTTTCCTTGACCATGATTTTCTTACCATTGGTCAGGCTGATTATCGTGTCGGGACTGGCCTCGACAAACTCGATCAGTTCCGCGTTCACGACAATCTCATCACTATTTAATTTCGTCACTTTAATCATGTGACCACCATATTATGTTATCTTACTAAATTCACCAGCTCATCGAGCATTTCATCAGAGGTGGTGATGATTCTCGCGTTGGCCTGGAAACCTCGTTGCGAGGTGATCATGTTGGTGAACTCTTCGGCGATGTCCACCGATGATGATTCCAGTGCTCCCGATGAAATCTCACCGGAAATGGTTTCACCGGCGATTCCTTCAATCGCCTCACCCGAGTTGGCCGAGTTGGTATACAACGAATTCCCCGCTTTCAACAAACCGTTGTGATTGTTGAAGTCGGCAAGCACGATCTGCGCCAGAACCCGGCTGATACCGTTAGTGAAAATGCCATTGATATTGCCGACCTTGTCGATTTCAATGCTGTCGAGAATACCCAGACCATAGCCGTTCTGTTGCAAAATCGATGCGGTATGCGACGATGAAAAACCGGTCAGCCCGTCAAAACCGCCGATACTGCCGGCATCGATTGCCAGTTCCATGACTTCAGACCCATTGTTGGGATCAAAAACCAGGGCATCACCGGTTCCGGTGAAGTCAAAAGACTGCAGAGAACCGTCGGAGTTGAAAATCACCGTCCCGGTGTTTCCACTCTGGGCGATTTCATTACCCGCGAAATTCGCTTCCCAGCGCCATTGATTGTTCGTAGCAAGCTTGACGAAATTCAGTGTCACGGTATGGTCACCACCCTGCGAATCATAAACCGTTATCGACATGGCATGCGTGGTGTCCTCGGTTGAAATCGAACATGACCCGGCATTGATCGGACCGGCGGTGTTTTCAACCGTCACTCCGCCCTCTCCCAGGCCGATAATTTCATAGGCCAAACCGTCTTCGTCGTTATAGACAAAATCAAGTTGCTCCGCGGCAAAAACTGTTCCATCCGAAGCCGTGAAAACATCGGAACAGGCCAGACTGCTGGCGGTCCCGGTATTGATGGCCTGGGTCGTGCCATTGGCGAGGCCGAAAACCACGCCAACGATATTGCCGGCGGTGGCAACGCCACCGGCATCAACCGTGAGTTCGGATGTCGACGTTACGATATTGTACGAACCGCCGGAGCCGGCCTTGGTCCGGGACAGCTTAATCTCTCCCCCGTCAAGTTCGGCCCTCACACCGTCAATCTGGTTGATGGCGTTAATCAGGTCGTTAATGCTGGAATCAAGCGTCAGGCCCACCACTTCCTGGGCGGGACCGTTGTCAACCGCAAGGGTGAACGGGGTTGTGGTAATATCGGAGACCCCCAAACTGGCCAGCGTTTCGGAACCGTCCAGCAGGCGGCCCGGGTTTCCGGTCCCGTCATCGGCCGCATTGGCGCCGGTAAAGGTCGACTGAGTCGCCTGGGCGCCGGTGATGGTCAGGATATGTGTCCCGCCGGCACCGTCGATAGTATAACCTTGCACCGCATCGATTCCGGTCACGCCGGCGTTGGTCAGCGATGCCTGGGCTTCGGTGGCCGTGACATTAATATTATTACCAAGCGAAATGGTTGTGGTTTCACGAGCCGGATCCTGTTGACCGAATGGCAAAGTGATGTCCCCGACCGTTGCCGACGCCGGGATATTGCCATCGGCATCGGCCATTCGACCCTGCACATACAGGCCACTCGAGGGATCAACCAGTTGCGAGTTGGCGTCAAAACTGAACGAGCCGGCACGACTGTAATATTTTCCTGATCCATCGGACAGGACAAAGAAGCCGGAACCCTGGATAGCCAGGTCGGTGATCTGGCCGGTGAGTTCCAACCCACCCTGCTTGAAAATGTTGTCGACCGTGGCGACGGTCATGCCCAGACCTATCTGGACCGGGTTGGTGCCGCCGGATACGGCCGACGGACGCCCCGCGCCCTTAATGGTTTGCACCAGCGCCTCCTGGAAGGTGGTGCGACCGGCTTTGAAGCCAATCGTGTTGACATTGGCGATGTTATTGCCAATGACGTTCATCTTGGTCTGATGATTTTTCAGACCGGAGACTCCTGCATAGAGTGAACCCATCATAACAGTTCTTCCTCCTTACCGTAGCGGCAAGGCCTCCCCGTCTTCATACGGGGTCCAGCCTTGAGTGTGTATTGTTGTATCTGTTTCATTTTATTTTCACAGTATTATGGCCGAGTCAATCGACGTTACCACGCCATCACGAAGGTTGTCGCGACTGAGCGCCGTTATTATGGTCCGGTTATCCACCGACGCCACGTAGGCCGCATCGTTGTCGAGAATCAGCGTCTCCTTCGAACCCTTGGCCGCCGCGCGATCAATGGCCTGCGACAGCTTGGTCAGCTTGTCATCGGAAATTTCAATCCCCCGTGAATACAAACGGGCACGGGCGTGCTTTGAAAATTCGACTTGATTGGTTTTCGCCAGTTCCTGGGAATATGTATCCTTGAACTTGTCGGAGCTTTTTTCCGCTGACACTTGCGCCGGCGACATCTTGCCGCGATTGGCAATCTCAAGCAAATTGACCTGGCGGTTGAAATTGGAAATTTGCATCTTATCCCTCGTCCTCAGTCGTCGGCTCCAAAATGGCCTCAACATTGGCCAAAGCGATTTCCAGACCGTTAATTTTAAGGTAAGCCGAACCGGCACGATACACGATACCATCCGCGCGGCCCTCAATAAAGGTTGACGGCGTAAAACTGACACCGTCGCCGTCGGTGGCCGTGATCGAAATCGTATAAACGCCGTTCGCCTGGCGATTGGAATTGCCGTCACGACCATCCCACTGAATGGAATGTTCGCCGGCCGTTAGTTCATCCATGGTTAGAGTGCGAACAACTCCGCCCTCGGCATTCAAAAGATTGATTTTGACGGTGTCGGCATACTGATCGGTCGTAAAATTAATTTGCGGCAGATTGGCATCATCCAGGTAAACGCTGTTGTACGTGGCCCGAATATCCTTGCCGATCAAACCGGTCGCCATGGTGTTGTTGATGGTCTGTAACTGCAGGTAATCCCAGTTCAGCCCGGCCTCCATGTTGGTGTTGAGATTCTGTAACTGCTCCAGCGATGAAAACTGAGCCAACTGCGCGATATATTCGGTATCCGACATCGGTTCCAGTGGATCCTGATTGGTCATCTGGGTTACCAGCAACTGCAGGAAATCATCCTTGCCGAGAACGCTTCCACCGGATGCTTCATCGGCACCAAGGGCGAATGCGGCGGATGAAATGGATGATACTTCAGACATACTTACCTCCTACGCGACCCAGTTAACTCCAGTCGCATTGACATACAAATCACCGCCCGATCGCGGAGATACATGTTCTTCGCCGATTACAGCGGTTGAAGACGTTTCCCGGCCACCAGCCATACGGCGGGGGTTTCCATTCGAATGGCGGCGCGCAAACGGAGCGTTGCCGTCACCGCCGACCGTAACCTGAAACGCATCAAGATCAACGCCCTCATTGGCCAGTTGATCATACAGCGTTTGCAAACTGGCTTCCACCACTGTTCGGACCGCATGATTCTCGACCACCAGTCTTCCCACGATGGAATTCTGGTGCTCCGACAAAGTCAGGCGAACCTGGCCCAGGTGTTCCGGTTCCAGGCGAAGCGTGATGGTCTGCCCCTTGCGAATATTATTTTCATTGACTTCCGGCGGCATGACGAAACGCACCGCCGCGGTTTCACTTTTCACCGGTACCGGAGTGATCTTGTCAACCGGGGTTATCTGCCAGGTCGAGAGGTGCTCCGCCGCACGGTCGGTAGATCCGAGCAATATCGGCTCAGAATCGACGATGGACAACTGACCATTCGTGTCTGCTGTCATCTCCGTGATTGCCGGTGTGTCACTTGTATTTTGCAAAACGCCGTTACCGGTTTCCGGCTCCGGCACGTTTTGACTGTTTTCCATAGATGGCGCTGTGGTCGGCAGATCGTTACAAACCGCCGGCGCGATGCGGGAATCTGACCTGACGGGGGCTGACATCAACTCAGGCATTATCCGATTTGCGTTTATCGCATGAGGATTCGGCCGTATCGTGCCATCCATTTCAGTTCGCACCTGTTTGACATTAAGCTTGGAGGCCAGTTGATTGAGCGACGGCGCATAAACATTACGACCGGAATAAGTGTCGATGTCGGCTTCAAGGACCATTGCCTCTTTGACCGCTCCGCCGGTTAATGCCATGCCCGGATCGGTCGCCTGTCCGGCAGATGCCCGGTCCGGTACAAGACTGCATTCGGCAACGCGCGGAGATACAAATTCGGATTCCATTACTGAAACGGTTTCCAATGCCATTAAATCGCTTTGATTGGCCGTCGGCGTATGGGCTATCCCGGAGAGCTGACTGACAGGAACAACATCGGCGGGTTTACCCAATGCCGGCATCATATCGGCTACGGCCACGGTATGAATCGCCTTTTGACCGGAATTCGTGGCGGGCAATACCGCCGCGAGATTCCGGGCAATTGGCGTTTTCTCCATGACCAAACTGCGTTCAACCTGTTCTAAAGAGCTTGTATTATGAACTGTCTGAGAATTTTCAAAAACCTTCATGATATCGACAGAGCCATCGTTATCAACCGTCACGGTTGAATCACCACCCCGCACATCTGACCCGGCTAATCCGTCAGAAATCGGTGATGGCGTCGGGAGTAATGTTTCTTCCAATACAACCCTGCCGGTATTAACCTGCGACGTTATTGCCATTTCCATACCGGGAAGCAATGACGCTTCCGGTAACACCATCTGCACCGTGCCGGATGGAACGGTTTCCACCAAACCCGGCAGAGCAGGTGCGGGATCGGATAACAGGTCGGATTCCTGAAGTTTCAATTCAGCCGAAGTCAGCAAGCCCGTGAATTCATCAACGACGGTGGCATTGCAATCCGTCTTTGAGCCGGTCACGGTCTGGTCAACCGGATCGGGCGCGGTTGCGCCGAAAAACAATATGTTTTCTGACGGCATCATCTAATCCTCAAGAACCGTTATCATCTGCGTTGAAATCTTTGCGGCCCGTTTTGGTTTCATCAGGGCCAGTATTTTCGCCGCGTTGGCTGATTTCATGCGCGGCAGAATGGAAATAATCACCTTGTCACTCAAATTGTCGAACAACCGTGCGACCTCCTCCGGCCGCATTCCATCATACAGGCGCGCCAATTCGGTGACACGTGCGGCTTCGGTCTGCTCGATCTTTATCAGTGCCTGCGACACCTTTTTATCGAGTTTGGCAAGATCCCGGCGACAGATATTGATCGAATCTTTCTGCCGCGCCAGAACCGCCATCTCTTTTTGAATCCAGTTTAAAGTATCAATCGAATCCTGCGGCGACATCCCGCCAACATCAACGATGGCAGTAGAATCGTCATCGAAAAAGCCCAGTTCCTTCATGATGGCCATGGTATCGATTTCCGCGAAAAGCTCCCGCATCCAGGAAGCATCCTGAATATCCTCAAAACCGATCTGGTCGGGATCAATGTCCTTCTCAGTTTCGGTTTCGCCGACGGTTGCGGTGTCGGATTCGGCAGGTTGTGCGGCCAGGGTGGAATCGGTATTGGAATCCATCGCCGGTTTGGAGTGCGAGCCGGTCATGAACCATGCACCGGCGAGAGACAAAACAAACGCCACCACCGCAATGCCGATTGGTATCAGAAGTTTCCCGGGAATCGGAATCGAGAAACCCTTGGACTTGGATTCGACTTCTTCTTCGTCCTCGAGACCCTTGACCTCTTCGACCTCTTTGCCTTCTTTTTGTTTCTTTTCTTCAGTCATCGTTATCCATACAAATAGTATTTCTCCGAAGAACCTTTTGGCAAGTGGCGTGCCAAAACCCCCGCCTGGCATGCAAGCGCATGTCCGATATAATATTAGCGAAAGATGTCAGACTTGAAATGAAAGGCGATTATGGCAGGAAAAAGAAAAGATTTCCGCCCGAACGGTCATTTGTTTCTAGTTCGAGATGGCACCAATGCTTCTATATCAGATCGCCGATAAGATGCGTGGCCTCGGCGCCCGTGATGCGCATGGGAAGAATTTCTTTGCGGCCGCCGGAGCCGGACGGCAAAAGAACTTTGAGATAATTGTCAGTAATTCCCCAATATTGTTGGCCGTTGTCGCTACGATGTTCCGAGATCACCCCGACCGTGGTTCCAACCGCTCGCTTCAAGGCGCGGACGTAATGCTCCATCGAAATCTCACGCAGAATTTTGTTGCGTTTCTTGATTTCATCCGGCGAAATCTTTTCGGGAAACGCCGAGGCATCGGTGCCGGGACGGTCGGAATAGGAAAAGACATGCAGGTAATCAAGCAAACCCGACTGTGCCGCCGCTATCGATCCGGCGAAATCATCTTCGGTTTCACCCGGAAAACCCACGATAATATCCGCCCCGACAACCAGGTGCTCGAGACACTTCCGGGCATGACGAACCAGATCAAGATACTTCCGGCTGTCATAGGGACGCCGCATGAGCTTCAGGATACGGTCCGATCCCGATTGTAGCGGGATGTGCAGATGACGGCAAACCCGTTCACCGCCTGCCTGCATGACCGCCACCAGATTCTCATCGACCTCCTGCGGTTCGATCGATGACAACCGCAGGCGCGGCAGCTCGGTCCGGTCCAGAATCGCCTGAACCAGCGCCGCCGGGGAAGAAACATCCCCATGGCGATACTTGCCTATATGCACCCCGGTCAGAACCACTTCATGATAGCCGTGAGCAACCAGGGTATTAATCTCGGTGATAATCTCATCAGCGGGGCGATTGGTCAGGGGACCGCGGACGGTGGGAATAATGCAATAGGCGCACCGTTGGTTGCACCCGTCGCTGATTTTAATCCAGGCCCGGTTGTGCTGATGAAACTCCCCGATACACTCCGGCATGGACGAGGCCGGTTCGCCGTCGAACAGGTGTGGAAAGCGTTCTTTAAGAATACTTGTTATTTGCTCTTTTTCAGGATTGGGAATGACCAGGTCGACTCCATGCATGTGGGCGATTTTTTCCGGTTCGAGATTGACATAACAGCCGATCACGACCAGGACCGCCGGAACATGACGACGCGCGGTGCGAGAGATGATATTGCGGCAGGTGGCACTGGCGCGGCCGGTGACGGTACAGGTGTTGATGATATACAAATCGGCATCATCTTTGACATCGACCCGCGTCAGTCCTGACGCTATCAGCCGGGCCGCAATCTTTTCGGTCTCATACTGATTAAGGCGGCATCCCACCGTTTCCAATGCAACCGTTTTCATATTAGTAGTATACGCATGAATGGAACAAAAAGAAAGCGGCGGAAAATTCCGCCGCTTGTTTTATCACAGCCGTCAAAACGATTTGGGATTACTCCCCTTCAGGTTTGTCCTCCCCGGTCGCTTCGGCGGTCTCGTCAGTCGTTTCGGAGGGTGTCTCAGCGGGCGCATCGGTCGACGGCGTTTCAGCCGGAGGTTCAACCTCTTCCGAAGTTTCAGACTTCGGAGCCGGGGCGACTTCGCCTTCCGACTCGTTGTTGGTCTGTAACGCCTCGCTGGTCTCAGAATCAATGGCATCGCCCATACTGACGGTGCGCGTGGCATGTTTGGCCAGGAATTGATCCATCTCCTGCTTTTCGCGCTTCTTGTAATACGCGCTTACCGACAACACGATTTTGTGTGCCTGGCGATCAAATTCAATCACCTGCAGGGGAATCTGTTCTCCTTCATTGAAAACACCGACCGGATTTTCCAGGTCAGGTTTGCCAAGCTGAGCAGTCGGCACAAAGCCCTCGACATCGCCGTCCAAAGCGACCGTGACACCCCGATCCATCACGCGAGTGATGCTTCCGAGGCATTCCGAACCGTTATAGAACTTCTTGGACAGCTCCGGCCAGGGATCGTCCTTTAACTGCTTGTAGCCAAGCGAGATGCGACGATTATCATGATCAATCCGCAAAATCTTGATCTCGATCCGATCGCCCTTCTTCATCAATTCCGATGGGTGCTGGATTCGTTTGGTCCAGGACATGTCGGAAATGTGAATCAGGCCGTCAATCCCCTCCTCCAGCTCAATAAAAGCACCGAAGGCGGTCAAGTTGCGGACCTTACCCGCGACAACTTTGCCAACCGGGTACTTGTCCTCGATGGTTTCCCACGGATCGGGCTCCATCTGCTTGATCCCGAGTGAGATCTTCTCGTTCTCGCGATCCACGGACAATACCACGGCGTCAATCTTGTCGTTAACATTCATGATCTTCGAGGGATGCTTGATATGCTGGGTCCAGGACATCTCCGATATATGAATCAGTCCTTCCACACCCTTCTCAAGCTCTACAAACGCCCCGTAGTCGGTGATCGAAACAACCCGGCCGGTCACTTTCTTGCCGATCGGATACTTTTCTTCGATATTCTCCCACGGATACGGTGTCAGTTGCTTCAATCCCAACGAAATGCGCGATGTCTTCTCGTCGTAATCAAGGATTTTCACCGAGATACGATCGCCGAGCGAAACCAGTTCCGACGGATGCTTGATCCGTCCCCAGGACATATCGGTGATGTGCAGGAGACCGTCAACCCCGTTCAGGTCGATAAAGACGCCGAAATCGGTGATGTTCTTGACAATACCCTCACGCACCTGGTCGACCGCGATTTCCTTGAGCAGGGCACTGCGTTTGGCTTCGCGCTCCTCCTCAAGCACCACGCGACGAGAGACCACGATATTGCGTCGGCTCTTGTTCAGCTTGATGATTTTCAAATCCATCATCTGCCCGATCAGGGCGTCGAAATCCGGTACCTGGCGCAGAGAAATCTGGGAGCCGGGCAGGAAGGCGTCAACGCCCATCACGTCGACCACGACACCACCCTTGATGCGTCGAACCAGTTTGCCTGCGACCAATTCGCCGGAGTCATGCGACTCGCGAATCTTGTCCCAGACCCGCACAAAATCGGCTTTCTGCTTGGACAGGATCAATTGGCCATTCTGATCCTCGAATTCTTCCAGATAAACTTCAATCTGGTCGCCAACCGAAATATTGATCGGCATCGTGAATTCGTTAATGGGGATAATGCCTTCGGACTTGAATCCAACGTCCACGATAACATCATCCCGGGTTACGCCGAGAACCGTCCCGTTGACGATTTCGCCTTCTTTGATGTCCTTAATAGTACCTTCGTACATCTCAAGCAGGCGTTCGTACTCCTCTGAAGAGTATTCCTTGCCGTCGATGTCAGTCAAACGCATCGACGCCACGGTTTCAATATCTTCCTGTGGAATACTCGGCGCTTCCGCCCGTTTGGCGGCTTTCTCTTTCAAACGCTGCTGTCGACCGGTAAGAATATCCTGTTTGGTATCCTTGGTGACAACCGCCTCGGCTTTCGTCACGACCGCATTGGTCTTGACCATTTTAACCTTGTGGGTTTTGGTCTTTTTGGCCTTCGAGGCTTTGCGTTTGGTGAGTTTTGCCGGCTTATCACCTCCCGTCGTTTTGGATTTTGGGCTTGTGGTTTTTCTGGCTTCTGCCATTGATTAAGATCCTCCTTCACACTATATTTATCCCACGGCGGAAAACCGCCAGGGCGGGATATTCAAACTTGCTCTATGTATCGACGCGCCACCATATTAATATACCGCTCATCAACTACGCCCTCCCCGCGACAAAATCTGCCTTCAAATCCTTGATGCGTTCCATCACGGCTCCGGCCAGAGCCCGGTATCCATCCTTGTCTTTGGAAAACTCCGCGACTCGAACCGAATCAATCGGAGCACCAAAAACCACTGCCATTCGCTCTTTTCCCCAAAAACAGGCCCGCAACTTATTCGTTCCATGAATATAGGCCGGGACAACCGGGACAGTGGCATTGCGCGCCAGCATGCCGACTCCCGGATGGGGCTTTAAAAAATCATCCGTATGGGAACGGGTTCCTTCCGGAAATACCACAATACCCCCATCGGACCCAAGCGCCGCCATGGAGCTCTCAATGGCTTTTTTGTCAAATCCCCGGCGATTAACCGGGATGGCATTAACCCGTCGCAAAATCGTGCCGAACAGGCGATTCTTGAACAACTCACGCTTGGCGATAAAATGAACCGGTCGATGAACCGCACTGCCTAAAAATGGCGGGTCGGCCAGCGAAATATGATTGGACGCCAGAATAAACGGGCCGGATCGGGGAATGTTGGTTTCGTTTACAATCTTCATTCTAAAAACAAGTCGCGTGATCAGTACTGCCAGGGACCATCCAATTGCATACAGCGGCTTCATAAACTCGATACGCGCGCCTTTACCAGTTTTAATATTCGCTCCACCTGTTCGTCGATCGTCAGATTAGTGGTATCAAGAAGCATTGAATCGCGAGTGCGAGTCAACGGAGAATTACTGCGATTGCTGTCATATGCATCGCGGGCGGTTATGTCCGCAAGTTGCTTTTCAAAAGTCGTCTCAACACCTTTATGGGAATACTCAATCAGCCGGCGTCGGGCACGCGTTTCCGGCGAAGCGTCAAGATACACCTTGATATCCGCCTCGGGAAAAACCACCGAGGTGGTATCGCGACCTTCGGCAACCACGTTGCCGTCTTTGGCCAGCAATTGCTGACGCAAAACCATAGCTTTTCGTACTCCCTTATGCGCCGATACCGGTGATACCGCCCGGGTTACTTCAGGACCGCGAATGGCTTCGGTTACATCCTCACCATTCAACATTACCCGGTTGACATCACCATCAACCTCAAACCGGACATCAACCTTCAACGCAATGGCCTCCAGAGCACGAGCATCATCAACCGATACATCATGCCGCAAGGCAAACAATGTCACCGCGCGGTACATCGCTCCGGTGTCAAGATAGAGAAAACCCAACTGGGCCGCCAGCATACGGGCCGTCGTTGATTTCCCGGAACCCGCCGGACCGTCGATGGCGATTACTTTTCCCTCAAGCGCTGAAAGCTTATATGGTTTCGGCATTAGCGTTCTATGATAAACAAAATCCCTGAAAAATCAACCCCTTTTTATTGAGTTTCGGGCATTTAGGGCTATTTTTGGAAATTTGCAAAAAAGGAAAATTACAGGAAAATCGACCGCAAAGATTATTCGAACCAGCGGGCCTCGATTGCGTCATAACGACCGTCTTCCTGAACGGTCTGCAAAGCGGCGTCTATTCTCTCCAGCAACACGGCATCGATTGGCCGAACCGCAATACCATAATACTCCTCAGACAGCAGTTTGCCGACCGTTTTGGCATTCCCACGTTGCTTGATATATTCCCGCGTGGTTGGCTTATCGTTAATAACCGCATCGAGTTGACCATTCTCCATATCGATAAAGGCCGCACCGATATTGTCAAAGGAAAAAACACTCACCCCCGACAGCGATTTGGCGAACCGCTCTCCCGTGGTTCCAAGTTGAACCCCAACCTTGCGCCCGCGTAAATCATCAACCGACTTTATCACGCTGTCAGCAACCGGCACCGCAATCACCTGGCCGGCATGATAATACGGATCGGAGAAAGCTACCACCACCTCTCTCTGCGGAGTGATTGACATGGCCGAGATAACACAGTCATATTTATTGCTTTTCAAACCGGAGATGATTCCATCAAACGGCGTTAAAATAAACTCCGGCGTCCAGCCATTTTCATCGCAGATTGCCAGGATAATATCAATGTCAAAACCCATCGGCTCACCGCTCTGGGTATCGACAATTTCAAACGGAGGATAGGTGGCATCGGTGCCGATTCGCAGAGTCGACCCCACCCCCCAGTCATCCGGTCCGGTCTTTTCGGCGGTGCATCCGGCCAGGAGAATCAACAACAGGACACAATGTAAAATGTGTATTTTCATAATCAGGGTATAATAGACGCTTTTGATGTGGGCGGCAAATAAAAAATGGAATTATAAATAAAGGCAGGAGCCTTTGATGACCCCTGCCAAATCTGACTATCCGAAATCAATAGTAATCCACGGATAAATGCCGCAGGTCGGGATCAAGCTCTACGGTCAACTTCACCGACGCGGTATCAAAACCGCCCGTGTGATAATAACGACCCTCGGCAACTAATCCCAGCGTCTCCAAATAATCCCCGTACTCCTCGCCGGCAACCCGCAGGCCGCACTGCTCGGGAATTTTCAAACGCAGTTTGGCATCATCCCCGGTGACTTTCATGTTCACCTCAGGTGCGAGGGTCCCGCACTTGATGTAAATATCGCCATCATCATTGTATACGAGCAGTTTTCGCAATGGCAAATTGTCAATGTGCAGACTGACATCGGCATCGTCACCGTAACATTTCAATTCCAGCGGCACATTCTCCGCAAATGACAGCGACCAGTCCCTACTGTGGCGCCGATCGTTGATTATCACCACACTCCGCATACCACCGGACCGGTGGTTTATCTCAAGTTCCGCAACATCATCAGCCTTGGAATATTCGATTCTGGGTTTTCGCGAAAAACGATCAAAACGACCGTAGATTAAATCAGATGAATTCTGCCTTACAAATAAATCATTGTGGCCGTGATCAATCGAGGCGGTAATCAGCTTGACCTCGGGATCGGCATCCTCACTCCAGCGGTAGGTCGAAAAGAAATCACCATCATCCGTCCCCGCCCCGGTATCAACAGCGACCAGCGTCATGGTCCCGACCAGGATAACCGCCGAAAGATATGAAAGATAATGCACCCGACTGCGGAGAAAAATCTTCTCCACACCGATCGCAATCAGCAAAATCGGCCACCAGCAGAACAACTCCCACCAATAATCCCAGGAGATTTCACCGGCATTGTTCAACAACAGCATGACCCCGATGGCAATAAACAGGATTCCCCAGCGAAAACGAGCCGGTGTCATAATGTACCTCCCCCGGATTGGATTGTATGATCCGATTCTTCTCCGCTATTGCTGTATTTTATCAGCAGAAAAATGCCCACCACAATCAGAGCCACCGGCCAGAGATCACCGAAATCAAACCACCAGTAGAACTTGTTTACTATAAATACCAGACCGATGATAATCAGGATCAGGCCCGGAAGGAATTTGGCCAGTGATGACGGTTCCCCTCGCTCGGGCGGCTCGTTGTGAACTTCGCCGTCAATCACCAGCGGTCGTTCAGGCATGATAATCCAGCCGACAATATAAGCCAGCAAACCGATGCCGTCCGCAAAAACCAGCAATACCGCCGCCAGGCGGATGATGGTGGCATCGGTCCCATAGTATTCGGCAAGACCCGCACACACCCCACCGATTTTGCGATCATGGCGCGAGCGATACAGTTTCTTTTCCATCAGACCCCTCCAGTATTAAGGGTTCACCTGCATGTATATACGACAGCCGGCACGAAAAGGTTACTACTTAAGAGACCGGAGATGGTCGATGTAAGTTGCAATTGTTTTTGAATTGGTGGAATCGGCGCGGTTTTGAAGAGCCTGCAATATGGATAGATAACCCTGGCGTTCGCGCTCGCCTGTAGACAATTGGCCCAAATGATAAAAAGTCTCTGCAAAGGGCATCAGGGTGGCCTGCGACGTGTCCGGGGTTGCGGTGGAACCACTCATGGCGACGCTCTCTCTCACATGTTTCGGCAGGATATTACCGTGCAATTGCACCAGGCTGTCCAGACGATTCTGCCAGTACATTCGTTCGGAATTTCCATCATCCGATTCGGGGACGGTTTGCTTCGGTGCAATCCTGGAAGATACATCCGCCTTGTACTTATCTGTCGCTCCCGGCGTGGCAGTCGTTGGCTCGGATTGCGAAAGGGCAATACCCGTCCGTTCGCGGCTTGGGGATTGCTCCCCGGGACGTGAGCCATCGGCGATATCCTTCGTTTTCGTGGCCTCCTCCCGACTCGCCGGGATCGTTTTATGCCTGCTGACTTCGGCACGCGATTCGCTCTCCGGTGATTCCAGATACTTCTCAACCGGGACAACCGCCTCGTTTAACAGTTCGGTTTGAATATCAGGCATCGGTGATGGTGACTGCGTGGCAACATCCAAACCTGATTTCAAATCGTCTTCATCCTGCTGAATCGAAGGCTGGGATTCGCCCCAACTCGCCCCCTCATCGGCGACTTCATCAGTGGCAACGGTGGTTTCCTGATCGAATGCAAGCCGGTCATCGGTATCCGTTCGTCCCGCGACAATGCCATCGCTTTTCTCCGATGGCGCCTCCAGGACAACCGATGGAGCGATCTCTTTGTGCTCGAACATTCCTTTGATCCAGGGGATGTTTTGTGATTCGTTGACCGAAATCAGCGCGACCAGGACAATTGAGGCGGCCACGGCCAGCCATTTGTACAGCGCGGGCATCGGGCCGGATGACAGTCTCGTTATTTTCTTTTCTTCAGCCCGTTCGATACGGTCCAGCACGGCCTCCTTCTGTTCTTCCCAGTACGCATCGGAGCCGCCGATCTCGAATTCATCAACCTGCCCGGCCAGCGCCTGTAATTGTCGGTAGTACTCGGCGTATTCCTCCGATTCGGCGATCAGTTTCTCGACCTCGCGACGCTGGCTTTCGTCAAGCTGATCGTCAAGATAACGCGATATCAATTGCCGGATTTGATCGTCTGTCATATTACCAACCTATACCTGCTCTTTCAGCATTTCAAGCAGTTTCTTCCGCGCCCGAAAGAGACGCGAGTCAACCGTGCCAATCGAAATCTTAAGTTTGTCGGCGATCTCTTCATAGCTCAATTTCTCGAACATGCGCAGGACAAAGACGGTGCGGTATACATCCGGAAGAGAAGTAACCGCCCGCGCCAGACGCCGGTCGTTTTCCCGGCTAACCAGCTCGTCCAGCGGTCCGGCCGAATCGTGGGGAATGCTGTCAAAATCATGCTCGATCTCGGATGCCGGGCGCTCGCGCTCGGCCTTCCTGATCTGGTTCAATGCCTGATTCCGCGCGATCATGGCCAGCCAGGGATAGAACGGCTTGTCCTCCTCGAAGCTGTCCAGCGCCTGATAGGCTTTGACAAAGGCCTCCTGCACCGCATCCTCGGCGGTATCTTTACGCCCCAACATCATAAACACAAACCTGAAAAGCCGTCTTTGATATTTCAGCACCAATTGCCCGAACGCTTTCTTGTCGCCCTCCTTGGCCGACAAAATCAGCGCCCGGTCCTCGGTACCCGTTTCCAGGTTGGATACCTTAGAAACCGGCTTTTCTTCCCCAATTTTTTTGTCCATGTGGTGATTTCTGGTCACATTCGGCCAGGATACCGATTATTAATTTCTCGAGAATTACCCGTTCGGGCTTGATATTGCTTCGCAAATCCAGATCGGCCTGCGCCGTCAATTCGATAATATTCTCCAACTGCGAATTGGTAAACAAGCTGACATGCTTGCGATATTTCCAGCTCATATCCCGATTCCCCATCCGAACCGGTTTGCCGTTCTTGGCCAGGTAGACCCCGATAAAATGCTCGCCGATCCAGAACAGCAAAGACGAGGCCCGCTCTCCCTTGCGCATCAAAAAACCCAGGATAGCCAACGCCCGGTCGATTTCCCGGGCCGCAATATTCTCCGCCAGTTCATAGATTTCAAAGGCCTGGTAGTCGGAACTGACCAGCGCGATTTCATCGCGAGTGATCCGCCCCCCCTCACCGACATAATCGATCAACTTGTTCACCTCGGAGATCAGCCCACCCATATTTCCACCACCCAGTTTGACCAGAATCTCCAGGGCATCGGCGTCAATATCGATTTGCCGCTCATGGAGCATAAAGCGAACTTTGCGTTCCGACATATTACCGGTCAACCGGCCAAATTCCACCGCACTGGTCTTTCCGGTCAACAGGGTATACATTTTTGTTTTCTTGCGCGGAATTTTAGTAACCGGGCTGGTCAGAATCACCACCCGGTTGGGATCGGGCGGATCAAGCAGGCCGATGATTTTCTCCACGTCTTTGGGGGTCAGAGACTGGATGTCCGTAATCGTAAAAACCTGGCGCTCACCCATCATCGGGATTACCGAAAGCTCGGTCAGGATATCGACCGTTTTGGTTTTGGATGCGGAGATAATAACATGATTGGTAGCCGGCGAACGACTGCCGAGAAACATTTTCGACAACGTCTTTTCGGCTTCTTTAATACGATATTCTTCCGCACCGAAAAAATAATAGACCGGCCGGAAGCGCCCCGCTTCCATCTCTTTTATCAATTCCGAGGGTTTCACGTCCTCATAATACGGAGGACGGTACACCCCGTCAATCAAAAAGGTGGCGAGTGGCCGGATTGCTTTCCCGGGGGATCCAGTTCAGGCCGAAAGACAGCTTGTCTTTGTAATTGAGGGCTTTGCGAAGTAATTCCGAATATTCATAGGCGCAGGAGGTTTCCATGTTGAGCTGATTAATCAGGTCGAGATTATCGCAATACAATTCCAGATGACGGTCCTTGAACAGCTTCTGATTCAACTCCACGAATTCCAGCAGGGTCAGTAGTGATGCGTATTCCGTATGCAGTTTCTTTCCGGCAAATGGGGCCTTGAATGTAATCCCGGCTTCCGGGATGGCGAAGCACACCAGCTTCTTCTGGGGAGGGCCGGATTCCCGGTCATATGATCCAAAATAACAGTTCATGCCACCATCAAGCGCAAAGGACGTGCCCGACCGCACCCCACTGTCATTGCCCAACCCCCGCGATGCCGCACAACAACTTACAAAAACCCGACCCAATCATCAGGCATTCTGCAATGAAATAAAATTCACAGATTGGATTATGAATTTACACTGTTTTCTGCAGAAAACGGCCTCCCATCACAAAAACCCATTACACAGCCCTTGTTTTCGGATCGTCATGGATCGAGGAGCCGAGAAGAGGGGAAATCAGGTCGAGAACATCATGGACAATGACCGTGATCCCGTTCGTGCTACCGGCGAAAACCCGCGTCAGCCTGGTGGTGTACAATATTATCGGGCAACAGGTGGCGATGCTGGCAGACGAGGAATTGACCGCCGGCCCGCATCAAATCCAGTGGAACGGGACCGATGACAGCGGCAAACCATTGGCCTCAGGCATTTATTTCTACCGTTTGGACACCGGTCCCACGGCGATAACGAAAAAGATGATTTTGTTGAAATAAACCAATCGGACAAAAGGACGGGTGACGCGGCGGGCCGAATGGCCCGTCGCCTTTTTTATGACAATTCGTCGTACATCCGGTAAGCATAGCGATCGGTCATGCCGGCGATAAAATCGGCGATGATTATTTCGGTCGGGATTTTGCCCACCTGTAGCTTGTACTTACCGTGTAGCTTTGACGGATCCTTTTTATAGGCCGTAAAGAGTCTCTCGATGACGGCGCGGGCCTGTCCCGCCATGCGCGTCAAATGATTGTGACGGTACAGGTTTTCACGCAGGAAAACCTGTAATTCGGCAATCTGTTCTCCGCTGTGTTTGGAAAATGCGGCTGGTTTTATCGGCGCGCGACGAACGTCGTCGAGAGTCCTGATATTATGCACGATGATGTTCTTTAGAGTTGTTTCCACCAGGTCACTGACCTGGCGATCCACTAAAATGCGAACGATAGCATAACGGCGATGCTTTTTATCCAGATCGGGCGATAGCTTCTCGGAACGTTCCCTCGCCTCGCGCCAGATCGGAATGTCGTCGAGAGCGTTCCAGTCCAGTAAACCCGATGACAGACCGTCGTCAACATCATGGCTGTTGTACGCGATGGCATCGGCGATATCAACCAGCGCCGCCTCAAGACTGGGGCGTTCCTCGACCGGGAATTCCTCCGGGCTGATCGGATCGGCCGAGGTTTCATGCTTGGCGATTCCCTCACGGACCTCATAGGTCAAATTGAGTCCGGGATGCGATGGGTAGCGCCGTTCCAAAACATCCACCACCCGCAGAGACTGCCGATTATGATTAAAACCGCCATGATCGGCCATCAACTCGTTGAGAACTTCCTCCCCGGAATGCCCGAATGGGGTGTGCCCGAGATCATGCGCCAGCGCAATCGCCTCGGCGACGTCTTCATTCAGACCCAACGCCCGCGCGATGGTACGGCTGATTTGCGCCACCTCGATGGAATGAGTCAGCCGCGTGCGATAGTGATCTCCCTCATGATTGACAAAAACCTGGGTTTTGTATTCCAACCGACGGAAGGCCGCGGAATGGATGACCCGGTCACGGTCTCGCTGAAAGGCGGTCCGAATGGGATGTTCCGCCTGGAGATATTTGCGTCCCCGCGATTCCGAAGAAAAACAGGCGTACGACGCCAGAATCCTATGTTCGTATTGTTCAACCCGCTCTCGTGATGTCAGTTTGTCCATATCTTCCTCACTTCCCTCCGAACAAGCCCGTCCCCAGTGATACGGCCTGAGTAAATCCCAGCACCGGATGATGTGAAACCGAATAACGAATTTTCAGGCGCGAATAGGCAACTTCAACTCCCCCGCCGTAAGTCATGGGCTGGGTGCCGACACTCCAATATAAAGCGTTCTCGCGGAACAACTGAATGTACTGCGCAATCGTGGCGCGCGGTTTGGCATGTTCCTCCAGGAGCAAGCGACCGCAGATGGAATACCGCGATGGACCCTCAAGCTCGACATACAAACCAACCCGGCGATAATCCGGCTCCGAATTCTCGGCAACCCGGGGGTGATTGAGATTATCGGCGGTCAACCCGATATGGTATCGTCCGTAATTGACCCCGGCCGCCACGCCCAATGCCGCGGCGAGGAAATCATCGGTCCGGTTCCCGAATTCCACCATCTTTCCGGAAATCAGTATGCCGAGTGAATAATACTTGTATGTTGCGGCCAATCCGGCGCGAAGCAATTGCTCCACGTAATAGTCGGTCTTGCCGAACTGCGACAATCCGACCACCCCGGTGACAAATCCCCGGCGATACCCCGCGCCAACATACAATTCATCCATATCGGAGAGTTCAAACTTGCGGCTGTACCCCGATTCAACCACCAAGTGGCGCGATTCTATTACCGCGAACGGGCAGGATGCCAGATCGGATGCGACCGGCGCGGAGAGAAGCACCGCCCCCCCCAGGCCAACGTCGCGCCCGCCGGTAATGCCATAGCCCAACACTGTCACCGGCGCCAGCAAAATCAATATGGTTAATAACGTTTTCATATTATGGAGATATTACTATTGTCTGTTTATGGCTATCCGCTCCGAACACTTCGACATAAAGAATATACATGCCGACCGGAAGTCGCCGCCCGCTGTCAGTTGTGCCGTCCCACTCCAGCGCATATTCAAACGGGGTTTGATCTTCATAAAAGGTCCTGACCGCCCGCCCGTCGCGATCGTAGATACGAATCGTCATGGCCTCCCCTTCCGGGACCTCGAAGGCAATCGTGGTGCGACCGTCACGCGACAGTGAAAACGGGTTGGGAGTAACGGTGACGTTTATCTCTGAAACCGACGGCGGAAGGAGAATATCGTTGGATGCCCCGGGCGTCCCCCCCGGCGTCGCTGACCATCCCCAACCGCTATTGTCAAAAGCCCAACTGTGATTGTCACCATAGGTATTATCATAGTGGAAACTGTCTGCCGGGTATCCGTACTTATCAATCAGGATAACCATATCGGGCGTGGTGTTGTTTAACTGTCGCCAGCTCGACATTTCAAGCAGGGGCGATTCGATTGCAGGGTAATAATCACGCATGGCCAGGCTGTCCTGGCATAAAACCAGGTAACCACCCGCCTCAAGTGTTACCGGCGTGGTGCTAATCGGGAAATAGCTGTCCTTGTCTCCAAGCTTCCAGCCGTTAACATCGACCGCTCCCGCTGAGCTATTGTAAATCTCCACCCATTCCGATGCCAGTGGCGATTCGGGATCGGGCAGAAATTCCGTCAGGATTACCGGTGGAAAGTCCTGTCCCGGCGCGATTATCGTCTGAATATTATTGGTCGGCCGATCATCATCGGCCAGTTGCGCCAGCACCACGGCGTAGATGCCGGCAATGGTTCCGGTGACGTTGAAATACAAAGTCTCCGGCGCGTTAATCGGTGGATACGGTACGGTCACAATCAAATCGGTTGGGGATACCACGCTGTCTTCATCGGGATCATAATACAACGACACCGTTCCCTCCGGCGCGGTTTGCACCCCCTCGTTGATTATCATGTAGGTAAACAGCGTGAATTCCTCACCGTAGACTGCGGCTGTCAGACCTTCAAGCGCCAGGTCGAGTTGCCGTGGTGTAATGGAGTTTATTTCGCCCGGGGTGCCGCCACGCGGATCGATGGAATTGTCTACGAATGTCGACGTGATCGAATATCGTTCCCACGAAACCCCGTCCCGGCCGGACCGATCCCAGCCAAAAACCGAGGCGACGCTGGTGGAATAATACAAAATCACCGTGTCGGCGCTATTGACCAGATTAAGGTTTGATTCTTCGAATACCCTGATATTCTCGCCGGGATCGTCGGGATCCCAGAGATCGTTGCCATTGCCCCAGGTTGATTCAAAATCGGGTGATCCGTCGTCACTCACCAGTTCCGCGCAAACGATGAAATACTCATACGGTCCGATACTCGCCAGGGGAAAACCGAATGGAACCCCACCGATCTCATACTGATAAAACGCCAGCGACCGCGGACTGCCGGAAGTGTTGTAGAATTCAATCCATTCCAGTGACTTGTCGCTTCCCGGTTCATTGGCCAGGACTTCATTGATAATGATATCTCCGCGGACCATGCCGCACCAGGTCAGGCATAATCCGAGTGCCAACCATAACGCACGTGTTTTCACCAGCTCGCCTCCGCGTCAAGATAAAAGGTCGACTGCTCGCCCGACGTGCTGTAACGATAAGAATATTTCACACCCAATTCCAGATATGACGTGACCGGTAACGCTTCCCGTATATATGCATAAAAATAATCCACCCCGCCATGTTGAATATTTATTTTATCGAGATTCAGCCAGGCTTCCAGTTTACCCAGCGGATCCGTCTGCAGGCGCAGGCGCGAAAAACAGCTAACATATTCGCGCGACTGCCGATCCCGGCTGTAACCAACGTATGAACGCAGGGTAAGACACCGACCGCCAGACCGACCCTCCAGGCGGATTTCATGATCGGTGATGGTTTCAGGTTCGTTGGCATCGCGGGCATAGCGATAATCAACGCGCAGAATAATGTTTCCATCCGGCGCATATTCCAGGCCGATCAGGCTTTTCATATAGTAGGCAAAGCGACTGCTCCCGTAGAGAGAAAGCGACGCATCATAAGTAAAACGCTCGGACAGCTCGGTCTCGCCGCGAAGCAGAATTCCACGCTGATCATGGCGACGGTCGTTAAATTCGAACTCAAGGCTGTCGACCGTGACCGTTTGGTACTGTGTCCCCGAACGTCCCCCCCCGGTGAAATTGAGATAATCATCACCGTATCGCCAGGCCGACACACGGATATGCAGGGGCGAGGCGGAATAGCTTCCCTCAAAGAGAACCGCCGGGATGATATTATCGGCATATCGGGGAAGAGCCACTTCCACGGCGGCATCATACTCCACCGATGCATACCGCACACATCCCCCCAGTTGATAGTACTTGTACGACTTGTCAGTATCCCGGTTTTCGAACGCCCCACCCAGGACAATACCCTCGATGCTGAAGCGATCAATTCGTTTCATGTAATCCAGCGCCGCCATCCGTAGCCCATGAATTTGATTCTGGTCGTAATGCACCAGCCATTTCACGGCGTCATGACGGCGTTTCCCCTCGACATACAACCCGTTAAAACCGCCATAAACCGGAAACAGCGAGGTTTCCTCGGCAATCTCTTCGCCCTTGTCAAGTAACCGGCCCCGGTATCCGACCGACACCCCCAATCCGTAGCGGGCGGTATAATTGCCGATAATGATTTTTTTCAGCGGTCCCCGCCGCGACTTATAAACCAGCGCCCGTTTGGTGAACTCGGTGCGATTATCATAATCCCGGTTCAGTTTCCCCTCCACCGACCATTGTTCGGAGAGCGTGGATTTAAGATAACAATAACTCCGGTCGGCCTCGTCTTCATCCATGATCCGGCTGTGTTTGGTGCGAAGAAATCCGGTAATCGCCCCGGCAGCAGACCCGGCTTTTGCCTTCTCTATCTCCGGTAAAACCGGCTCCGACTGCTCGTGTTCCAGTGTCGAAACTTGTTCCTGCCAGACCCGGAGAAAGTAATTCACATTGGGGATTTCGTTTAATAAATACAGTTCGGTACTATCCACCCCGGCCTCGAAAATCTCGACCAGGTTCAAATAAGTGGAATAGTCGATATCCCCCCGCAGGTATGCCTCATAGAGCTCTTCCTCGGACGGGTACACCTCCGTGGAAAGACTCTGCGCAGACAACGGCCGACAAAAACCAAGCAGTGTCAACACGCAGAAAACCGCAATGAATATGCGTGCATTCAATTGAGATTGTATTTTTTCAGTTTACGATAAAGGGTTCGTTCACCGATACCGAGCCGCGCGGCGGCGTCCTTGCGATTCCCCCCGGTGGCACGAAGGGCCGTAGCGATCAACTCCCGCTCCATATCCTTGATGGACGCGTCGGATTTAGGCGTCGTATCGCGAATTTCCGGTTCCGCCTCGAATTCATGATTGCCCGGAAGATTGGACAGGATCAATTCCCGCAACATCTTGATTTCACTTCCCAGTGATAACAGGGCATGATAGATTAACTCGTGCCCGGCTTCTTCCGTGGTGTGCCCGGTCGCCACCGGCAGTTGCCTCTGTTGCATGCCCTGCTCGGCAAGGTACTGCTCAACATCGGCGACGGCAATCTCATGGTCGCGTTGTAACGCCGCCATGCGCGTAACGAAATTCCGCAACTGCCTCACGTTGCCCGGCCAGTCGTAGCGCGTCAACAGGTCAATCGCCATATCGGAGAATCCCGGCACCCCTTCTTTTTTCGCAAAGGCACAAAGCAGGGGAAGAATATCGCCCGGACGTTCAAACAGCGGCGGCAATACTATCTTGACCACCCCCAGGCGGTAATAAAGATCATCGCGAAACAAACCCTCCCGGATGGCTTCGTTCAGGTCGCGGTTGGTCGCGGCAATGACCCGAACGTCCACGCGAATCGGTCGGTCACCACCGACCGGGTAATAGACCCCGTCTTCAAGCGCCCGCAAAAGCTTCACTTGCATATCAGGCTTGGTTTCACCGATCTCGTCGAGAAAAATCGTACCGCCGTCAGCCTGTCGAAACAACCCCTCGCGCCTGCCGACCGAACCGGTGAAAGCGCCCTTTTCATGCCCGAACAATTCCGATTCGAGCACCCCCTCGGCAATTGCACCGCAGTTGACCGCCACCAGCGATTGCTCGGCGCGCCGCGAGTTCTTGTGGACTGCCCGCGAAACCAGTTCCTTCCCGCTTCCTGAAGGACCGATGATAAGTACCGAGATGTCGGTCGGGGCGATACGTTCGATCGTATCCGCAACCAGTTTCATTTTTTCCGAACGCCCGACCATGCCATACTTCTCGAGCAATGACTTTAAATATAAAATGCGCGTGACTTTCTTGGCAACTTCCTCCCGGCCACCGTCGACGGAAATAACCCCGTCAAACAGGTTTTCATCATCGTGTTTGTCATACCGTGCCGTGATTTTCCAAATATCAGCCAGGGGAGCGCGCATCCGCAATCGCCGAATCACGGCCCTGGTGATCCCCGGGAAGGCTTCGTCGACCAGGATAAGATCAATATGACGCTCTTTAAGAATGGTGCTGACCAGTGACCATTCGGTTACCGTCTCCCCCATGGGGGCGAGAATGGTATCATAATCATAATGTTGTGATGGTTCATCCGGTTTGGCCACGACCAGGACATTGCGTTTCATCGTTTTCTCCGATTGCCCCGCTTGCCATTACGCAGGCTCCGCTTTCCCGGCGGCTTGGCCCGCGTCTCGTCTACCAAAAACAAATCTATCTCGCTCCGCACCGGATCGACTGACAAAACACCCACTGTTACCGGGTCCCCAAGTCGGAAAACCCGCCCGGTGCGACGGCCGATCAGGCGGTAATTCTTTTCATCGAATCCATAATAGTCGTCGTCAAGACTTGACAGGCGCACCATTCCCTCGACGCCGGTTTCATGCAACCGGACAAAGAAACCGAAATTGAGAACGCCGGAGATAACCCCGGTATATTGATCGCCAACATGGCGCGCCATGAATTGCACCTGTTTGATTTTTATTGCGTCGCGCTCCGCGGCCTCGGCGACTCGCTCTGTTTCGGAGCAGTGTTGACCGGCATTGCTCAGAATCCCATCAAGCCGCTTGTCCAGACTCGATGGATACCGTCCCTTCGCCAATATCTTTAGCAGGCGGTGGACGATTAAATCCGGATAGCGCCGGATCGGTGAAGTGAAATGCGTATAATGCAAAAACGCCAGGCCGAAATGACCGATATCCCGCGGTTGATAAACCGCCTTCTTCATCGATCGCAACATCAATTCGTTAAGTAATTCCTCCTCCGGCTGTCCTTTGATCTTGTCGAGAAAGCGCGAAAATTGAATCGGCTTCATATTCGGCGACACCGGGAATTTATAGCCAAGCCGGCTTACCAGGAATGAGAAGGCTTCGAGCTTTTCCATATCCGGCCGGTCATGGACGCGGTAGAGAAACTTGTGCCCCTTCCGAAAGACCTCCAGCGCCACCGCGCGGTTCGCGGCCAGCATGAATTCCTCCACCAGCCGGTGCGACTCCAGGCGAACCCGATTGCCCAGCTCAACCACTTCCCCGGACTTGTTAAGCACCACCTTGGCCTCCGGCAGGTCGAAATCAAGCGAACCCTCCTGCATGCGCCGTTTCAATAAAATCTGAGCTAATTCCCGTGCCAGCGTGAGATTGTCGGCGACCCGTTTCAAACGCGGGCTTGTCGCGCCGGTGTTAAAATACTCCTGCACGTCTTCATAGGACAGCCGCGCCCGTGACTTGATCACCCCATCGACAATTTCCCATTTCATCAGTTTGCCGGCCTTGTTGAAATCCATCAAAACCGCATAAGTCAACCGTCGACGGTTCGGCTTCAATGAGCAGAGATCATTCGACAATTTCTCCGGAAGCATCGGAATAACCTGGCCGGGCAGGTAAACCGAGTTGCCGCGATTGAAAGCCTCGCGGTCGAGTGCACTGTTGTCGCGGACGAAATGTGAAACATCCGCAATAAACACCCCTAGGCGATACCCCTTCGCGGTCTTGGTCACCGAAACCGCGTCGTCAAAATCCTTGGCATCGGCAGGATCTATGGTATAGACTACGTCTCGCGTGAAATCGCGACGACCGCTCATCTCCTTACGGTTGAACAATTCCTCCACCGCCTCCGCTTCGACCAGAACCTCCGGCGGAAATTCTTCCGGCAGATTATAGGTCTTGATAATAGTGAGTAAATCCACCCCCGGTTTGCCGGGCAGACCGAGACGTTCGACCACCTCACCCTCGGGATTGCGATACGGTTCATCCCACTCGGTAATCCGCACCACCACCCGTTCACCGTCACAAGCCTTTTTCGAAAGCGCTTTGGGAATATATATGTCACGATGAATACGTTTCTTGTCCGGCACCACAAAATGAAAATGACGACCGAGATGAAAAACTCCCACGATATTTTTCTGTGACCGTTCCAGAACCTTGATTACTTTCCCGGTCAATTGATCCTCGACCGTGGCGCCGACACGGACCATAATCTTGTCGCCGTCAAGCGCCGTTGAGAGATCCTGCGACGCAATCACAATCGGATCACCCGCCTCGGACATCAGCGTACCAATGCCCGCCTTTGAAATCGCAACCACCCCAACCACCAGGTTTAACTCCGATGGCACGCCGATGCGTCCCCGTCGCAAGTTAACCAGTTTGCCCTCTTCAAGCATTTGCTTCACCAGCCGGCGAAAAGATGGGTAATCCTTGTTGGCGATTTGAAGTTCCTTGGCCAGCTCTTTAATCTTAAGCGGACGCTTGGCCTTATACGATAGATAATCAATGATAAAATGAGCTTTTATTGACATACCGAAATGGTAACAGGAAAGATGCGAAATGTCAAGACCTGCCATAATGACAGGAACGTTGATTTAAAGAAAATAAAACGGGCAGACGATTATCGTCTGCCCGTTTTTGTTGGTATCGCACTGGGGGAATGCTACTTACCAACCACGCCGACCCCCGCCACGGGGAGCGTCGGGCGAATTACCTTGACGTTGGCCGTCGCCGCGTAATCCCTGCCCGTCATGAGATCGGCGTTCTTTCTTCAAAGTGGTGAGTTTGTCTATCTGTTCTTCCGTCAGAATGTCTTTGACCTTCTCACGGTGTTGATAACGCATTTTCTGCATTTCGGTCCGAAGTTCCCCTACCTCGTCCATCGCGGCCAGAATAGTGGTCTCGGATGACTCACTCATGCGCAGATGCCGAAGATTAAGTTGAGCTTTTTCAAGGTCAGCCTTCATCTCAATCCTTTGCAGACCAAATTGCTGATGCAGTTCGAGCAGTTGATCCTGTTGTTTTTGATCAAGCCCGATTTCATCCGCCACATTCAGCAACATTCCAATCTTCATTACTCCACGATGCGGTCCCTCGCCGTCCTGCACGCACTGACCGCGATGCGCCATTGCGCCTCGCTGACCGGGGTTGGCAACGGCGACGGAAGCCACGATCAGAACCGCCAGAGCTGTAATAAGTAAATTGCGTGTCATGGTCAAACCTCCTGATTGTCGTTAAAAATCGTCCGTACCCGGTGACTTCGATCCTTTCCGGCCACCCCTGAAACCCTTGATGCGTTCAATCAATCCCCGATCAAAGCGCAACTCAAAAGCCACCATCCGACCCAGTTGAACCGGGGTCAGAATCTCGGCGGCCTTTTGATGAAAAGTCGCGACGATTTGCTCACGCTGAACGCGTAACTGGTCGATTCGGGAGACGCGCTCGATGATCCGGTTCTCCTCCGGCGGATCGGCCTTCAGCAGATCAATGAGCGTATCGACTTCCGCCTTTACCATTTCGCGCATGGCGTTGCCGTCTTTTCGGTATCGACTGAATGCCGCAATGAATTCCGGGGATTGCTCCTCGGTCAGATCCAAAACATCCAGCAACTTCAACAGTCGCAGATTTTCCAGGTCCTTTCCACGCGGCATGTGCATCTCGCCCGGGGGCGATGCATCGGGTGGTACCGGCTGCGCCTGGAGCGAATCGCCCATCCAGCACATTGCCAGCAACACCATCACCATGAATATGGTTTTCCGTTTCATAATATATCTCCAACCTGCAGATTGTTCTTAAGATACTCATACTCGTCTGCCGTCAACTCACCAACCAATTCGTCGACTGTCCCGAGGTCGTTCTGCCATAAGTAGGCATCGACGATATCATCGAAATATTCCGAACTGATAATTTCCGTACTGATCGAATCCATATCATCATAATAAACTTGTGTCAGGTAGTAAGTATCGGCTGTGTACTCCTCGACCGGGCCGAGACTAATCATGGATACTCCAATCAACAAGACCAGCGCCGCCAGCGATATACCATAGCGAACGCCGAAACGATTCCACCCGTGGGCCTGATGCGACAGCCCGTCGATTCTGTCGTTCAAACCGGTCATCAGGCGGTCAGACTCGGCGTCGGTCAGTGGCGCGGTCTCAAATCCGCGCAGAGCCTGTTCAAGTTCCAGCAAATCGTCCGGAGCCCCGGTCTGTGCATCGGATTCTTCGGTAAGCCGGCCGAACCGCCGCAACCTTTCACTGTTTTCCCTGTCACGCTTCATGATTTATCCAAACTCCTTGAGATGGACACGAAGTTTTTCCACCGCCCGCTGATAATTGGTCTTGACCGTCGATTCACTCTTGCCGAGAATGGCGGCGATTTCGGCAAAAGGCAGTTCTTCATGAAAGCGCAGATGGAAGACCAATTTTTGTTTGGGGGGCAACGCCGCCTGGGCCTCGGCCAATGCTTCTCGAAGTTGCGCGTTCTCAAGATTGTCCTTCATCATATATGAAGGCTCTGCCGAGGGAACCTTTCCAAACGGCAAAAACGAAACAATCTTGCCCCTCCTGATAAAATTGAGCGCCTTGTTGGTCGCGATCCGATATAACCAGCTCGCAAAACCCGCATCGCCCCGAAAATTCCCCAACTGCTTGTAAGCGGTCAGAAACGTATCCTGCAACAAATCAAGGGCGGTTTCGCGATTCGTGGTCATCTTGAAAAGCAAGGCAAACATCTTATCCTTATTCTCTCTTACCAGTTGGTCAAATGCTCTGCGGTCGCCGGCCTGAGCCTGGGCAACCAGTGTCTTTTCGTCCAGTTCCATATTTCCCCAGTGCTATTGTTTTGACACCCCGCCTTGAAAAAAGACGAAAAAAAAGGGCCGATTAATATCATGCCCTGAATTTCAGCGGAAAAAAGAATATCTCCTTAATCCGGACGGCTCTTAACCAATACTTTTGAATATAACTGCAAATCCTCCAAAACCTTACCTGTCCCGCGAACAACGCAGGTCAGAGGATCCTCGGCAACATTGACCGGTAGATTGGTTTCCTGGCGAAGACGTCGATCAAGACCCCGCAACAGCGCCCCACCACCGGTGAGAATTATGCCCCGATCCAGAATATCCGAGGCCAACTCCGGCGGCGTCTTTTCAAGCGATTGCCGAACCGCTTCGACAATGCGGTCAATCGGCTCAACCAGGGCCTCACGAACCTGCACCGATGACAGCTTGAGATTCTTCGGAACTCCCGCAACCAGGTCGCGTCCCTTGATTTCCATTGATATTTCCTTTTCCAGTGGAAATGCCGACCCGATACGAATTTTTATTTCTTCAGCAGTCAATTCACCGATAAGTAAATTGTAATTTTTCTTGAGATACATCACAATTGCTTCATTCAATTCATCCCCGGCGATTCGGATGGAGATATTGTTGACAATCCCATGAAGAGCAATTACCGCAATCTCCGATGTACCGCCGCCAATGTCGATCACCATGACACCGGAGGGCTGGTCCACCGGAAGGCCGACCCCAATCGCGGCCGCCATCGGTTCCTGTAGCAAGTATACCTCACGGGCACCGGCGTTTTCAGCAGAGTCGCGCACCGCCCGCTTTTCAACTTCGGTAATACCGGACGGGACCGAAATCACGATCCGGGGCTTCATCAGGTAGCGATGCCGAATCACCCGTCGAATAAAATCCGCCAGCAATTTTTCGGAAATCTCAAAATCGGCAATGACGCCGTCCTTAAGTGGCCTGATCGCGGCGATTTCACCGGGAGTTCGTCCCAGCATTTCCTTGGCGGCAGAGCCGACCGCAAGCACTTTCCCGGTGGCGCGTTCGACCGCAACCACCGACGGTTCATTCAGGACAATGCCCTGACCCCGGACAAAAACCAGCGTATTGGCCGTACCCAGGTCTATGCCGATATCATTCGAAATAAAATCAAAGAGACCCAAACTGTTCCTCTACCTGCCGTTGCCAAACATTATCAGTCTTTTCATACGTGTCGACAATATGCAGTCAAGATTACACCCCTGTTATATAAAAATCAACAAAAAAAGTGTGAGCGACCGGACATGGCAATGTTACCGACGCGTTTATATCTTAATCGCAACGGTATGAAGACAAACATCGACCGGACATGTCCGGGAAAATGGCATAACCGATCAGATTTCGCCTTGACAGGTTCACCCTTTCACGGTATCTTATATGCACAGAGCGGTGATAATACTATCACTATTACATAACTGACAGCCGACACAAATTCTCCAACGGTGGTGTGGTGTATCCCGTGTAAGGGATATCCGATTTCACTAAAGCCACCCGTTCAATATTCAATTCGGCAGTTTCAGCATTCACAAAATATAGCCCCTGGGGGGGGCTATCTGTCCGAAGGACGCGGACAGCAGTTGACCATACGTGAAAATGGGGGGGTCCTGCAAACCCCTGGGACGGCGAGAGTCATTCCTCGAGTCGAGCTTTTCGACTCGGGGATTCGCGAACAAGTATCGAGCCGAAGAAACAAGCGGCCCTGCCACCGGTTCGCGTTTCCCGAATAAAACCGGGTCATTCGGAAGGTATCCGGATGACCCGGCCTGATTTGTTCCTCGCTGTAACAGTAACAACTTATCGGAAATGATGATAGGTCGTCCGACCTCGTCGCTTGGCGGCGTAAAAACGAAAAAACAGGTAACCGAAGGCAAACCCGCCGACATGCGCCAGCCAGGCCACTCCACCGCCACCGCCTGTCGAAAGACCCGACATCAGCAGTTGGTACACAAACCAGAAGCCCAGAATTATCGACGCCGGGACATGAATAATCCGGATAAAATAAAACAGGAACATCAGTGTCATAATCCGCGCCCGCGGAAATAATACGATGTATGCACCCATAACACCGGCGATGGCGCCCGATGCCCCCACCAGGGGGATCTGGGAATTGGGACTGAAGAGGACAAACAAAAATGCCGCCGCCAGCCCGGAGAGGACGTAAAAAAACAGGAATTTAACCGGGCCGAGAAAATCCTCGATATTGTTTCCAAAAATCCACAGGTACAGCATGTTTCCGGCCAGGTGCATGAACCCCCCATGCAAAAACATACTGCTGAACGGGGTTAACAGGACCGGCGATGAAATCTGCGGGGTAAGTTCGGTTAGATGCACCACTTCAAAGGGAATCAGTCCGAACTGGTAAATAAAGGCCTGATAACCGCGAGCCGACAGTGGCAACATATACAGATAGATCAGGACATTGATCACGATCAGGCCAATCGTCACATACGGCCTGTGAACCGTCGGGTTTTCATCCTTTAACGGGATAAACATATCAATCCGCTTCGATAGCTACTTTTTCCTGGTATTGACAAAAAACTCCGAAAATACGATCCGCTCGTTGCCGGCGCGATCCCTCACGACATATTTAATTTCGTGTTTTCCGTCGGCAAGTTTCATCGGCGCAGTGGTCTTCAGCACCTCGGTCTCCGGATCAAACTCCGGGATCGCCCACTTGCCGTCAATATATACCGCCAGATCACCGTCATCTTCAATGCCCGAGAGATTATCGCTAACGACACATCGGATTTGCGGATATGCGGACCTGACCGTCTTGCGCTTGCCGGGCCTTATGTTTTTCACGCGAGGGGCCTTGGTATCCCGCAATACTGCAAACGCACCCATCAAATGCGTCCGGGCGGACAGACGTCCGGGCTTTCGTGTTGTCTTGAGCGGTTTCCACTCGTTCTTGTCGTTCAGTCGGTACACCGCCACCTGTTCATCGCTGGCGGTATAATCACCCCGGAACGACACCGTCAGCTCTCCCGCCAGCGGCACCGTCTTCGGCCCTACAACGTACACCCGCCCAACCCGATTGCCTTTTTGGGGAAAACGACGGCCATCAGGAGACACTTCAATCAGCGACGGAGCATACATGCTCTTTGCACTTGCTTCGATGGTGAAGATGTTATCGGGCGAGTATCGCAGGGGTTCAATCCCGACCCCCGCCGACAGGAGATTGATCTCCCGGCTGGCCACCGGGATCAGACTGCTTTCGTTATAAACCTGGCATTGCACGATACGACTCGCAATATGATCGGCGCGATAAAAAGCCGCATACTTGCGCGGGGAAATCGCCGTAACCGGAGGTTCGCACCGATAACCGTCCTCGTAAACCAGCTCCAGCCTCGGCGCTGGAGCCAGGCGGTCCCGCGTGGTGATCGTAAAACGCACCCCCCGTCCCTCCAGCCGATAATCGATATGATAGCTTTCATTTCGCGGCGATGCCATCGACAGGTACAAATCATCCCTGCTCCAGCCCGAAGCCCCCCGGATACTTACTTTCAATTTCTGCCAGTCCCGACGCGACGGCGGCACCTGCACCAGGAAATCATGACGGCCGCGGGACTCGATCCGGGACGGGTCAAAACGCTTCCATCCCCCACCACCGCTATAACCGAAAACCATGACCTGTTCGATATCGATATAGTCAAGATCGGGTTGACCGCTGAGATAGAGCAACGAATCGCCAGCCCACCGGGGTGTGAAAAAGGCCCCGCCGGGAGCGAACATGAATCTGAATTCGAGATTGGAACCGTTTCCGGCGGCATCATATGTTTCGATTCGCGCGGTATGCATGCCGTAACTGTAATGAGTGGTCCCGCTGAATACACCCCGCTCACTATGAAATGAGGAACTGCCGCTAAAATCCTTGCCGGGGCTGTCAAACAACAGGTGCCAGTCATCCCAATCCTGCACCAGCATGTAATAATCGAAGAGCAGATCAACCATGCCGGTTTCGGCGTAATCATACTGTTCGAAGGTGTTTTCATAATACAGGTAGTCATCGATAAACAGGCGAACCCGATACAGGTTCAGGCTCGGACCCTTACGCCGAATTTGATCAAAGGCTTTGACCGCAAAACCGACATCACCCTGCACCAAATAGACCGAATCGACAATATAGCTGTTTCGCCCTCGGTCAAAACGCACCGGGATTACCTGGCGACGGGTGCCATTGGGAAAAAGCGATACGCTGTCGCGGTAAACCATCTGCATCTCCCGGATGATCGGCGAAACATTGTCGTTAAGCGCAAAGCCGTTGGTGAGCGGATTAAGCGGACGGTTGTCGGGCGTGCGCTTTTCAAAATGAATGTGCGGCGCACCGTAACCGGTCTGGCCCGAAAATGCGATCAATTCCCCCCTGCTAACCGGCAAGGAATCAGGTGGAAAATACTGGTCAAAATAATATCGCCGGGTGGAGTACTGATGATTTTTGACAAGTTTGTCCAGTGATTTGGCCAGCCGGGAAAGATGCCCGAAAACATATATATGACCGTCGTTGTCCTTCAAATAGACCGCTTTACCGTAACCGATATACGAATGCCTGATTCGCCAGACATACCCGTCGACCGGAGCCAGGATTTCGCGACCCTCCTTGCCACCGGTCCGAATATCAACGCCACCGTGGAAATGCGCCGGACGAAACTCGCAAAACGATGAGGACAGGTCGATATCCCCTGCCACCGGCCAACTCGGAGAATCGGCGTATGCACCTGAGACACAAATAATTATCAGGATAAAGAATATTTTTGTAAGCGCCGATAGTATTGTCATAACAGGTTTAACAAGTTATGGTGGTGGAAGTTCAAAGTCAAAGGTTTTTCCGGCCAAAAGGCATTATAAGTCACTTGCGTAATTGCGTTTTTAGCGTATATTATCGGCTTGTATTCTGATTACGACAATAAGGAGTTTGGCAGATGTTTGAGTTTTTAAGAAAACTGATTTTCCCAATTATTATCATCGTTCTGATTTTCTTTACCGGTATGATTGTTCTTCAATGGGGAGCGGATATCACACGGTCCGGAAGTTCCAGTAATATCATCGGCGTCATCAACGGCGAAGAAATCCCCTGGCAGCTATTCGAACGCTCCTACAGCAATCTCATTCGCGAAGAGCAGGACAAACTGGATTATGATCTGCCTACCAGCCGACTGGCGGAACTCCGTGACCAGGCCTGGCAACAAATGATGGTTGATTATCTCATGAATCAGCAGATTGAAGAATATCAGATTACCGTCACCAATGAAGAAATGTTCGGCTTTCTTCGGGCCTACCCGCCGGAGATGTTACAAACCGCACAACAATTCCTGACCGATGGCAAATTCGATCAGCAGAAATACGCCGCGGCAATGGTTAATCCCGACAATGCCCCCTTCTGGGCATCGGTTGAGCAATACGTGCTTCCCGATTTGCTACGCTTCAAATTGCAACAGGAAATCGTCAGCACCATTCGTATCACCCCCGCCGAAGTCCAGCAGGCCTTTATGGAAGAACGTGAAGAGGTCAAGATCGGATACCTGTATGTCCCCAAGGGCGACCTGGCTGGCAAACAGGCGGAACCGACCGACGAGGATGCAAAAGCTTATTACGACGAAAATATCGAGTCATATGCCATTGATGAACAAGCTGTGATTCGTCTGGCGAATTTCGAGATGAAACCGTCCCAGACCGACTGGGATCGCAATTATGCGCTGGCCAAAGAAGTTTATGATAGCGCCACCGCGGGATCGGATTTCGCCGAACTGGCACAAATCTGGTCGCAGGATGGATCCGCCGCCAATGGCGGCGACCTGGACTGGTTTGAACGCGGTCGGATGGTCCCGGCATTCGATAGTGCCGTTTGGGCTTTGGAAATCGACCAGATCAGCACCCCGGTTAAAACCCAGTTCGGCTGGCATATAATCAAATTACTCGGTGTAAAAACCGAGAAAAAAACGTCGCAGGAAAATCCGAATGTCAAAGAAGATGTGGAAATGCGCCACGCCGCCCATATCCTCCTTCGGGTTGAGGCGTCTCAGGAAACCCTGGATCAACTGGAACGCACCGCTAAGGACTTTGCCGAAACCGCCAAAACCGACGGCTTTGACGAAACCGCCGAAAGCTACGGTATTACCCCGGTAATAACCAGGCCGTTCGCGCGCGATGGTTACATCCAGACCATTGGTATTAATCCGAAAGTCTCCGAGTTCGCTCTCGACAATCCGGTAGCGACCGTTTCCGATATGTATGTTGGCAAAGAAGGCTACTTCGTCTTCACCATTGTCGAACACATTCCCGCCGGATACAAACCATTCGAGGAAATGACTAATACCATCAAGGCACATTTGCGTAGCGAACGAGTCATGCAGGCCGCCCGGGATACCGCGATGGTTATTCATCAGGCCCTGACCGGGGGAATCAAAATCTCCCAGGCCAGCCGTCAGTTCGGATTCCCATACGCGGTCAAAGACAAAATAACCCGCAATTCGATTATCCCGAATATTGGCAAAGAACCGCTCGTGATGGCAACCGTGTTTTCCCTGCAGGAAGAGGGACAGCTATCCAAACCGACCGATTATCGTAATGGCGTCGCAATCTTCAAGCTGGTCGAGAAATACTCGCCGAGCATTGATGAATTCGAACAGGTGCGTGATTCGCTGGAATCGGTGGTGCTGTACCAAAAACAACAGGACGTGTTCCAGCGCTGGTTTGAGAATCTCATGCAGGACGCGGAAGTGGAAAATTATATCGACGAATTTTATCGGGGTTCATACTAAACGAACCGATCACAGCAATCTTACAGGGGACGCTTCGGCGTCCCTTTTTTTTTACGTCTGAGCGGTTGTATCATGCCTTCTGCGCTGATTGTGCTTGCCGCGAAAATCGCGAATCTCATCGATATCCAGCACCAGTGAGATCATGGTGCGCTCCGATTCCTGATGCGTCTGGACACGACCCAAAACACCCCACGGCGCCGCAATCAGGGTTCTCCCCTGCAGGGGCTTGTCAAACAAACTCCCAACGCCACAGGTCTTGACCACAAACGCCCCGGCCTTCCCGGCGCCGTTTACGTAAATATCGTTGTCCCGCTTGTGCTTCTCCGATTTCGATTCCGCCGGACGATGCGGCGAGGTGGTGGGAATAAAAATAATATCAACAGCCTCCCTTGCCATCACCTCAAAAAGACCGGCATTAAGAGCATCGGCGCAAATCATTATGCCGATTTTAACACCATTCACCGTCGTTGTAAAGACCCTGTCCCCGGGAAGAATCCCCTTGCTGATTTCGCCGCTGACCGGGTTCAACTTGCGGTACCGGCCCACCAGCGCTCCGCGTTGATAAACATAAGTGCTGTTATATAACGAATCACCACCGGCCTCAACGATGGAACCGCCAATCAGGCAGGTATCCAGTTCCAGTGAGAGATATTCCAGATAGCGAGTGTTTTCCCTGATATCCAGCGCGGCCCGGCTGAAATCGGGCATTGCCCTGTTAACAAAACAGTACTCCGGCAGGCAGACAAAATCCGGCCGTCGCCTGAAAATGTGTAGTTTTCCCTCAAGAGAAAGCCGCTCTCCCAGTCGCGTCTGCACCGCGATCACACGGACCAGCATGTGTATCCCCTCTATCGAATATGTATGGCGGCATAGCCCCGGTAATATAATACTACGAAGAACCGGTACTATATGTTACCCGCCGGACGGCCGTAATATCCCGAAAAATACGGAAATTCATACCGTTGGCAAATAAAAGTGATGAAACGATGAGTGCCCGATGGAATTTCATCGGCATAAGAAAAAATCAGGCCGAGCCAACCGGAGAGACGGCCCGGCCAATCTTATAATGCGGCGTTCTCAACAATTCGTGTAATTCGGGCCGCCACCACCCTCAGGAACCACCCAGGTGATAATCTGGTACGGATCGGCAATATCACAGGTCTTGCAGTGCACGCAGTTGGACGGCGTCAATTGCAGTTTCTTCTTCCCCGGCCGGGATTCATCGTCAACCATCTCATACACCTGCGCCGGGCAGAAATACTGACAGGGATTGCCGTATTCCTCGGTGCAACGGTTGTTGCAGATGTCGTAATCCGCAATCACCAGGTGCGGAGGTTGTTCCTCCTCGTGCTTGGTGCCCGACCGATACACATCGGTCAACTTGTCAAACGTATATTCATTATCGATCTTGACATTGTTCTTGATCGCATTCTGGCCGCGTGAGATCATGTATTGATTGAGTTGCAACATGTGGCTGTGATCGGGATGAACCTGCCGCCGGTCCCCGAACGTGTACCCGCCCGTCACCAACTGCAAACCGGAACTGACCATACCGGCCAGAAGTCCGTCCTCAAATCCGGAATGAAAGTTGCGAACCTTGTACAACTCGCGCTTGGCTTCCGATGATTCAAAACGCATCGCGAACCACTTCAGGGAATCGGCCGTGTAATCATCCTTCTTCATCGCGTCAAAAACGGTTTCGGCCGCCAGCATACCGGACTCCATCGCAAGATGAATACCCTTCAGGCGCATGGAATTGAGAAAACCCGCCGAATCGCCGATAACCATCAGGCCGTCATGATACAATTTGGGCATGGCGTAAAAACCGCCCTCGGGAATGGTCTTGGCACCGTAATGCAACATCGTGCCACCCTCGAATATCTTCCGGATCAACGGATGGCATTTAAACTGCTGGAACCTGAGATGGGGATCGTTGGTCGGATTGGGACTGTTGAGACCGACACAGTAACCGACCGCCGCCAGCTTGCCGCCCATGTCATAAACAAAACCGCCGCCGTATTCCTCGGACGGAAGCGGCCAGCCGAACGTATGAATGATTTCTCCGTCGCCGAGCCGTCCCTCGGGGATTTCCCAGACCTCCTTGACCCCGGTCAGATATTGTTGCGAACTCCGCCCCTCACCCAAACCGAGTTTCTCATAGGCCTGTTTGGTTAATGACCCGTGTACCCCCTCGGCCAAAATGGTGACTTTGGCTTTTAACAATGATCCCGGTTCGAAATTGTCCCGCGGATTGCCTTCCTTGTCCAATCCCATATCGACCGTGCGCACCCCGGTGACAGCACCGTCTTCGATCAGTAATTCATACCCCCCGGTCCCCGGAAAAATGTTGATGCCCTCCGCCTCAACCTGCTCTCCGAGCCAGGACGTAAGCTTGTTCAGTGAGACTATTAGATTGCCGTGATTCTGAAAGGGTCCGGGAATGAAAGGAAATTTGATCTTGCCGTTTTCGGTCAGGAAGTACATCGAGTCCTTCCCCGCCTTCTTCTCATACGGCATCCCCTTCTCAAGAAAATCAGGCATGAGTTTCTTGATGGTCCGGGGATCGAGAATGGCGCCCGAAAAAGAATGCGCTCCGGGATATGTTCCCTTTTCAATTACCACGATTTCCGGAATGGTGCTATCACCGCCGGCATTCTTGAACAACTGTGCCAGATGATAGGCAAATGACAGCCCACCCGGACCGGCTCCAACGATTAAGATGTCGACTTCAAGGGTTTCGCGTTCGATATTCATTGTCCTCCCCTGCGCTTGCAATTCTCATCATGTTTACCCAATATAAGCAAGAGCATACGGTAAAGGCAATGATTTTAGGCCGACTTGCTGGGTCTTCCCCTTTTGACCTCGCCACCGCTCGGGCGCAAGGGAATGGAATCCACGATCTCATCCGACGGATTGGAACCATTCGATTTAATCTGTAACATCTCTTTGATCTTGTCAGTGTTACAACCGACTGTCATTAATCTTCCGGCGACCAAAATGGGCTTCCTGATCAAATCATTGTCGTCAGCCATCAATTTGAAAATCTCGTCCCGATTCAGGTCATCCAGGTCCAACTTGGCCTTTCTAAAGGCCTTGGACTCGGCATTCAAAAAATGCTTGAGATTCAGGTGACGAATCAAACCGGTGATTTCATCGAACGTCAGCGGTTGTTTCTTGAGATCCCGAATGTTTAATTTTAAATCCAGTTTCTGCAAAAACCCCATAATCGCATCACAATCACGATCGTTGGGAATGGTATATAACTCTACACTCTTGAGCATGTGCTCCTCCAATGTGAACGACAAAAACGTGCTCTTGTTTTTTCCTTTTGCCCGCCCCGGCGGGCTTTGCCGTCCGAAGAACTTATTACAGGGGGTTAATGATATTATCGGCGATCCCTGCAATTTCCTTACCCGATAGGCAATGCTGCTTTTTCAGTACCTACGCGCAAGCTGCGTCCAGCTTAAACAGGTTTTGTATCATATGCCCCCCTAATTGTAAATTGTGTGTATTTGCCTATCATGTCAACACCGATTACCCGTTCTCACTGCTTAAATACGGACGACCTGAGGATTCTCCCGGCTATGTTTGGAGAACGAAACGAAGTATGAACTCATCGGTGCTTTCATAATTTTAACACAATTCTTTCCGGGATGTTCCCAGAGTTAGATAATATAACAAAAATAGAATCTTTGGCAATATATAAATTGTAAATAAACCCTTTATTTGCACCGATTTGTATCAAATCTCAAATCCAATATCACGACAGAAATTGTCAACCACCTCCGGGCTTTGCCAGCCCACCCCTATATGTGTGCATTGTATGATGTTGTGAAAGTACCACCGGGGAAATCACCGTCGGCAGACAGTCATCAAAACGTCTTTTCATCCATCGCCAGGCGATTGCCGCGTTGCTCCCGCGTGGAGTAGACGACCTGTATATCGCCTTTCGATATCTCACGAAGCCGGTCAATCGCACCCGCTATCAGGAAATCCGGCGTCGAAGCACCGGCGGAGAGACCGACGGTCCTGATTGCTTTCGGACCCGTAAACCAGTCCATACGGATTTCCTCGGCTGAGTTGATTAAATACGATTCGGGACAGATAGTACGGGAGATCTTAACCAGGCGATTGGAGTTGGCGGATGAGGGCGATCCCACGACCAGGATCATGTCAACCATCGGGGCCAGTTTCAAAATCGCCTCCTGGCGCTGATTGGTGGCGTTGCAAATGGTGTTGTACACTTCAATTTGGGGGAAACGACGATGAGCCGCCTCTTCCACCGTGGCAAAATCGGCCGACCGCGCCGTGGTCTGTGAGGTCAGGGCGAGCTTGCCGGAATAATCCGGGTAGGCCAACAGCGCCTCAAGAGTGGGGATAACCTCCACGCGATCCGGCGCCCAGCCGACAATCCCCACTGTTTCATCGTGTTCCGGATCACCGAAATGCAGGATGCGGTATCCCTCTTCCGCCAGCTTCTTGACGATCTTGTGAATGCGGATAACCAGCGGGCAGGTGGCATTGACAATCTTAAGTTTTTTCTGCTCCGCCTTTCGCAGGACTTCCGGCGATGCACCGTGAGCCGGGATAATTACCGTTCCCTCCGCAATCTCATCGATTGAACGAGCCTGGCCAACACCCTTTTTCTTGAAGTCGTCAACCACCGCATCGTTGTGTACGATCTCCTTGAGAATGGTACTGGTCTCGGCCAGCTCCGCCGTTTCCCGGGCAATGGCGATGGCATGCTTGACCCCCATACAGAAACCGTAATAATCGGCCACGATTACTTTTTTCAATCCGCCTGCTTTCATCAATACTCCGGGAAACTGCGGCGCCTCTACGAAACCGACCGGTAAGCCGGGGAATCGTTTTTCCCGCGAGAAACCGTCAGAACGTTCTCCAGAAAATAGCGCGTTAACAGCGGGTCTTCGTGCAATTCGGTATGAAAGGTACTGACCAGACAATGCTTCTGCTCCAACAACACCGGGTGTTCCTCATACTCGGCAAGAACACGCACGTCCGGTCCTGATCCCGATATAATCGGGGCGCGGATAAACGATGCCGGCAAAGCCACGGTATTATTGCCGAGACGGGCCTGTACCGTGGCAAAGAAAGAATGTATCTGACGTCCGTAGGCATTACGGCTGATTGCCACATCAATTACGCCGAACGGCGTGATTCGATCGTCGTCAACCTCCCGCGCCAGCAGAATCGATCCCGCACAGGTTCCCCATACCGCCCGGCTTCGGAAAAAAGCGGCCAGCGCATCCCGCATGCCAAACCGGTCAATCAGTTTGTTCATGGTGGTGGATTCGCCCCCGGGAATGATCAGACCGTCAAGGCCGTCCAGGTCGGCTACCCGGCGGACTTCCCGCCCTGAAGCATGCAATACCCGTAAATGGTGCAGGTGGCGCTCGAAGTCACCCTGGAGCGCCAACACCCCGATCTGAAGAGAAGTAAACATAAAACCGGTATCGTCGAATTACCGCACGTGCAACAGCTTGTCTTCGGGAATTTCAGCGGTGGAAATACCCTTCATGGCCTCCCCGAGTCCGCGACTGCACTCGGCCACCACCTTGGCGTCGGCATACTGTGTGACGGCGGTCACGATGGCGTGGGCTCGCTTCTCGGGATTGGATGCCTTGAAAATTCCGCTACCGACAAAAACCGCCTCGGCCCCCAGCTTCATCACCAGCGCGGCATCAGCCGGGGTCGCGACCCCACCCGCCGCGAAGTTCGGAACCGGTAGTTTGCCGGTCTTTGCCGCCATTCGCACCACCGTCAATGGTGACCGCTCTTCCTTGGCCACGCGATACAAATCCTCCTCGGACATCACCGTCAGCTTCTTCAATTCGCGGTTTATTTCCCGCAGATGCTTGACCGCCTCGGAAACATCGCCGGTGCCGGCTTCACCCTTGGTGCGAATCATCGCGGCACCTTCGGCCACTCGCCGCAGGGCCTCGCCCAGATTGCGACAACCGCATACAAACGGAACCTTGAAAGTCCATTTGTTGATATGATTTTCATAGTCCGCCGGCGTAAGCACTTCAGATTCGTCGATAAAATCAACTTCCAGTGCCTGCAATACTTCCGCTTCGGCAAAATGTCCGATTCGGCACTTCGCCATCACCGGTATTGAGACCACTTTTTTAATGCCCTCAATGACATCCGGATCAGCCATACGAGCCACCCCGCCATCGGCACGGATATCGGCCGGAACCCGCTCCAGCGCCATTACGGCGACTGCGCCGGACTGCTCGGCGATCTTGGCCTGTTCCGGGTTGATGACATCCATAATCACTCCGCCCTTCAGCATTTCCGCCAGGCCGACCCGTATCTTATAATCTTTATCCTCGAAGTTCATCTCTAAAATCTCCCACAAAACGCATTTATCTTCATATCCCGCCCGGTGTCGGGCGATGCATATTTCCTGTGAATATATAACATATTTACACCGGGAAAAGCAACCCCGCGCGGCATATTTCCTTCTCTATATTATACGTTCGGCCGGGCTATATCAACCCGGCCGAATTTCTTTTTCAGGATTCGTACCCGATACTTTGCATGTGAGACAAATCCCCAGCCGGTAACACCGGTGGAATCTACTGTGCCCCGACTATTTATTTCTGTAAATCGCCTTATATTTGCCAAAGTTGGCGCGCGACAACATCTTCTTGAAATGTTCCTCTTCCTTTACCCAGAAATCGCGCATCTTGCAATCCGGGTAATGTTCGCACTCGCAGGCATCCTGCGTGCACAAATTAAGCGCGATCGGTCCTTCCATAGCCTCAATAACGTCCAGGAAAGAAATCTCACGCGCCGGGCGGGCCAGCCGGTAGCCACCGGTCACTCCCTGGTAGGAAACCAGGATTCCGGCCCAGGTAAGGTCTTTCAATATCTTGGCCAAAAATTCACGCGGAATTTTCTGGGCCTTGGCAACGGTTCCGATAGAAGCCAGCTTGCCCTTCGGCATTCCCGCAAAGTGCATTACTGCTCGAAGAGCATAATCGGCTTTTCGTGATAACTGCATATCATGTTCCCTTCTGTATTAATCGATTTACTCAATTCATATACAAATCAAACGTCCCAATATGGATAAATGTTGCACCTTTTTCAAGTGTTTTTTTGTATGTCCCGCATTTTATTTAAATTTCCCGTGAAAAGCGCTTGACAGAAATACCCTGATTGTTTATTCCTATGCATTAAGCGGAATTGTAAATGAAAATCCCGGTGATTTTCGTGCAACAGGCAATAAATAAGTACGGTGCAATATGCCCAAAATAATGTTTCAAAACACCAATACCGAAGTGGAAGTCGTGGAGGGAACGACAATCCTGGAAGCCGCCCTGGATAATAATATCGACCTTGACAACGATTGCGGCGCCAACGGCGTGTGCGGAACCTGCCACGTGTATATCGATGTCGGTGTCGACCAGGTTTCTCCCCCGGAATCAGATGAAGCCGATTTACTGGAATCGGTGGAAGGACTGACCGAACGTTCCCGACTGGCTTGCCAGACACGGGTGATGGGTGATATTACGGTAACAATCCCAAAATAACCGATAGGAATTCCGTATCCTGACGCCCCCCGGGCGTGAAAATCGTTCAATCACGCCTTGCACATCCCTCATCCCGCAATAACCGTAATCAATCGGTCTTCTTGATCGTCAGTATGATGTTACGCTTCTTCAACTGCGCAATAAAGGAGGTTGGATCAACCGCGAGTTCCTGGGGGATAACTCCGCGCCCGTCGATCTTTCCCGCGCAGGCCATCCAGGCGATTATGGCGATGGGAAAGGCCGTGGTACGCATCATCGCGGTCAAACCGGTGCGACTGTCCTGGCGATCGACAATTTCATACACCAGCGTTTGCGGTTGATCATTCTTGAGACCCTCAAACGTCACCCGCACCAGGACCATATCCGGATCATTATAAGAAAGGTTTTTCTCGAGGACTTTCTTAAACACCGCACGTGGTTCAACCCGGACCTCGCCGACCTTGATCTCACTGCGAGAACCCAGCCCGATTTCAAGCATCGGCTTGAACACCTGGCAATGACCGGGATAGCGAATCGTCTTGTAATCCAAAAAATCCACCATACCGGCATAGGAATCCGGCAGAGTTGAAGTGCCGCCGGAAGTATAAAAAGCCTCCAGGGTGCCGATACCATCGAATTCAAGCGTTTCCAGCCCGGTCATCGGGTTGACCGTCTTCTTCTTGCCCTCGTCAAGAATCACCACCGGCTCCCAGTACTCGTTGATCAGACCTTCGGATGAAAATACCATCTGGTAATTTAGCGGTGATCGCGGATTCTGGGGAAGCCCGCCGACCCGGATTTTCAATGCCTGAACCTTGTCGAATTCCTTTACACCGGAAGCCGCCAGGACCGACACCATCCCGGGAGCCAGCCCGCAATCGGGAATAACCAGCACATTCGCCGCTTTCGCTTCATCGGACATCTCCAGCTGGGATCGAACAACATCATTATTGCCGCCCAAATCGAAGAAATGAGTCCCGGCCCGTATCGCGGCCCGGGTCAAACCCGGATTGTACCGATAGGTAACCGCGGAAACACAGGCGTCATACTCCTCCAGTACTTGCGCCGCCGCCTCTTCGTCGCCCGCGTCGATTTTGCCGGCGGTGGTAATGTCATTGCCAAACCGGCGCGCAATTTCCTCGGCCAGATCCTGGTCGAAATCATACAAACCGACCTTCTCCACCCCCTCAGCCCGGCTGAGATCATACACAACCGCCCGTCCCATTAATCCGGAACCGATTACCGCTATTTTCATCTTTGCCCTCGCCTTGATTTTCTTGATACCTTTACACCGGCTTTATATAACGGCACTACGGCCGCAGTGCAATAATAATATTTTAAAGATAACCACTCTCAGATCAACTGGTACCGCTTGCGAATCAGCCACTCCAGCCCCAGTGCCAGGATGAAGACACTTAACAACCAGAATTTGTTCCAGATGACTATCTCCTTCTGGGTGGTTACCCGAATTGACTGCGTGTCCAGGTTATCCATCAATGCGCCCACCTGGTCGGGCGTGTAAAAGCGCCCCCCGCTCAGTTGCGATACCGTCGTCAACACCGCAAAATCGGGGCGCCGCTCAAAATCCTCGATGTAGTAACTCTCCACGATGAGTTGTCCCTCTGATGTCTTTAGCAACCGTCCGTCTTTTTCTATCACCCCCCTATAAACGTACCGTCCCGGCGACACGGTCTCAAAGGCCAGGTTGTACCGCCCTTCTCCCTGCCCAACCCACGGCATCAGGGTGGTATCGGTGGTGCCCTCTTTCACCAGGGTCACCTGACCGGCGGCACCGGTAATCGGTCGAAATCCCAGATCATACACAAAAGCCTTGAAACCAACCCGCTCGCCCCTGGTATAGACGGTCTGGTCCGGCACGATCCGGATCGGATCATAATCCTCCTTCAGCGACAGCCAGTTAATAATACCGTCAAACAAACGCGGATACTCGTCAACCTCATCGCCAAAACCATAACCGTAAAACGCCCAGGGCCAGAATGGGGCGGCGGTTGACGCCAGCACTTTCCCGGCTCCAAAGCGGCGATACCCCAAAACCGGAAGGTGTTGCAAATCCCGCCGCAAATCCGCGGTGACCAGCACTTCGGCATTGGGCGTAACCGAATCGGTGGGAATCAGCATCTCAAAATACGGCATCTCTCGCCACCGTTCGCGGATGGCCTGGCGGGAATCGGCAATGCGAACCGCGGGATGAAAAAGAAAATTCTCGGCGGGCAATCCGCTGAACGTAAATCGAATCGGCTCGGCGCGACGGCTCCGCGACACAAACGGCAGAAAACGATCCAGCCAGCGCTCGAACGGAGCTTTCAGGTAATTGTCGCCAAGCATGACCAGCAACCCGCCGCCGCGTTCGGCCAGGAAGGATTCAAACAACTCCTCCCGGGCGCGCAACGAGGGAACCGTGACATCATACAACACCACCAGGTCAAATTGATTGAGTTCCTCCTGCCGCGACGGAAACCTCCCCATAACATAGCCGCCGGCATTGTCAAAAACTACCGGGGTCACCTCCACGTTTTCAGCCCGCTGCAAAAAGCGGTTGAGAAACGATAATTCCCAGTCCAGCCGGTCAGCCACCAGCAAAACCTTCAACTTGCTCTTCAGCACCACCATTGAAAACGAGCGGCTGTTATTGTCGGTCGCAACCTCATCGTTCAGCGGCGGGACCATCACGCGAAAGGTCTGCCGACCGGGCCGCTCCGGAACGAATTGTATCGTGGTGTCTTTCTGCAGACTGCCGGACGGTAATCGCACCGTACTCGTCTCATGGGTCTTGCCACCCGAGGAAACCTGGATTATGGCCCGATCGTCATCCATCCCGGACCATTCCAGGTGAACCGTTATCTCGGTCGGTTTCCCAGCAAAAGCTACCTGATTATAATCAAGACCGGTTACGGCAAGGTCCTTGTCCATGCTTTGCGAACCGAAGCCGATACTATATACCGGCGTCTTGAGCGTGACCGCAACGTCCTGCAGCGCCCCCCCCGCGTTGGATATGCCGTCGGATAGAAGTAGCCAGTACTCTGCCGGCTCGGCCATTTGCTCACGTGCCACCTGTTTAAGAATTTCCCCCAATGCGGTTTGATGAGGATTCGCAACTTCCCGACCCCGATTGACACCGGCCGCAAAATAAAACGTGGTCAGATCAAAACTATCCAGGACCGAAGATAATTCCGATACGTTCAACAGCGAATCGACGCGATCAAAACGGCTTTTGCCATTTTCATCGATATCCATACTGCCGGAGTGATCCAGCAGGAGAGTCAGACGAGGGGGGCGTTCATATTCCCGCTGGTATGAGATTACCGGCTCCAGCAGGGCCAAAAAAACGGCCGCAATCGCCAGTAGCCGCAGGCCGGTCAACAGCACCCGTACCGCCGTCGATAGCGGCGGATTGGTGCGACGGTAAAGAAATATCGCCAGAAATGCGAAAAGTATCAGGAAAAGAACGGTCAGAAATGGATGACCGGTTAGAAAATCCAATGAGAGTTCGGTAATATCAAACATACCGGTTCCGAAGATATGCGCGGCGGTTAAAGGTGATTACGCTTGCAATCGAACATGATCAGGCGGCCCGGGATGTCGTAAAATCAACCATTCTCTGCAGGGACTGGAAATAGATCGAATCGTTGAGTTGCTTCACCGAACTGAGCCCGTCACGGGCGATTTCGGCGGCACGACGGTATGCGTAATCAATCCCGCCAGCCTTGGTGACATGCTTGAGGACCTTGATAAATCCTCCCTTGTCGGCACCATTTTCGAGAATGTGAACAATTTCGCGGCCGGTGGCACGATCGCTGTTATGCAGAGTATAGATTAACGGCAGGGTCACCTTGCCGGTCAGAACGTCATTGCCGGGCTCCTTGCCGGTTACCCGCACATCACCGACATAATCCAGCAGGTCATCGGCGATCTGGAAAGCCATCCCGATTTTCTCGCCGAAGTCGGCAAACCGCCGCCGCTCCCGGCTGTTCTGTCGGGAAAGAATCGGTCCCGCCTCGCAGGCTACGGCAAATAGCGATGCAGTCTTATCGGCGATTATTTTAAGGTATTCCTCTTCGGAAAGATCATAATTTGAGGTTTCCTCAATCTGCCGCAGTTCGCCGACCGACACGCGTTCGGTGGCATTTGAAATGGCGCTGATCAATTCCAGCGATTCGGATTCGACCATCAGGCGAAACGCCTTGGCAAACAGGTAATCTCCCATCAAAACCGAAATCAAATTGGTCCACTTGAAATTAACCGTCTCTTCACCGCGTCGCAGATCGGAATTATCAACCACGTCGTCATGCAACAATGTCGCAGTATGGATCAATTCAATCGCCAGTGATGCACTGACCGTGTGTTCATTGAAATATTCCCCGGCACGAGACGCCAGGAACAGAAATGCGGGACGAATCCGCTTTCCACGACTCTTCAAAAGGTGTTGCGCAATTGACGTGATCAGTGGCGAATCACCCTTGAGTGCATCCGTCAGCCGCTTGTCAAACAACGTCAGGTCAGCCTGAATCGGTTTGGTCAATTCTTGTAAAAGTTTCTTATCCATCCGTAGCACTTTATACGAAAGAAACCGGCCGTTTTCTGCACCGGTATCTTAAATTGACTTGTATTATACCCTAAACATATTTTAATGTCAAACGCTTAAACGCGTTATTCCCATTCTATCGTGGCCGGTGGCTTCGATGAGATATCATAAGTTACCCGGTTCACCCCCTGCACCTCGTTGATGATCCGGTTGGAAACCCGGGCCAGGATATCGTGAGGAATCTCCGCCCAGTCGGCCGTCATGGCGTCGGTCGAGGTTACCGCGCGCAGGGCGATGACATTCTCGTAGGTCCGCTCATCCCCCATTACACCAACCGACTTGACCGGTAGCAGGACCGCAAAAGCCTGCCAGATTTTGTCATACTGGTCGTGCCGGTGAAGCTCCTCGATAAAAACCGCATCGGCTTCCCGGAGAACGTCCAGCCGCTTGTGCGTCACCTCCCCGATAATACGTACCGCCAGCCCCGGCCCCGGGAAGGGGTGCCGCCCGACAAAGCGGTGTTCCAGCCCCAGGAGTTTCCCCAGTTCGCGCACCTCGTCCTTGAACAGCTCTCGCAACGGCTCAATCAGCTTCAATTCCATACGATCCTTCAAACCGCCGACGTTATGGTGCGACTTGATAGTGGCCGATGGCCCTTTGAACGAAACCGATTCGATCACGTCCGGGTACAACGTCCCCTGGGCCAGGTATTCGATTCCGCCGATTTTGCGGGCTTCCTCTTCAAAAATGTCGATAAACAAATTACCGATAATCTTGCGCTTGCGTTCCGGATCAACAACCCCCTGCAATTGCGTCAAGAACCGTTCCGAAGCATCGACCGGAAGAAGGTTCAGGCCCAGCGATGACAGCATCGCGGTAACATCGGCGAATTCATTCTTGCGCAGGACTCCGTTGTCGACGAAAATGGCATACAGGTTCTCGCCGATAGCCCGTTTCAAAAGCAGGCCGCAAACCGTGGAGTCAACCCCGCCCGATATGGCCAGGACAACTTTCTTGCCATTGAGTTTATCCCGCAAATCCTGAACGGTTATATCGATAAACGACTCAGTCGACCAGTTCCCGGTGCAACCGCAGATATCAAAAAGAAAATTGCGAAGAATCTTCGTGCCCTCAACGGTATGGTGCACCTCCGGATGAAATTGCAAACCGAACATATTGGCGTTGCGTGAGGCGATGGCCGCGATCGGAAGCGATGCCGTGGCGGCAATCGTTTCAAATGATTCCGGCAGATGCGAGATGGAGTCGCCGTGGCTCATCCAGACCCGGCTTTCTTTGGCGACACCGCGCAGGAGGGGATGATCGGCGCTGACCGTCATAAGCGAGCGACCGTACTCGCGGTTTTCCGAGCGCACCAGTTCTCCACCGAGCGCATCGGCCATTAACTGCATCCCGTAACAGATGCCGAGTACCGGCTTGGCGGTATTGAAAAACGAGCGATCCAGGCGGGGCGAATCCGGTTCTTTCAACGAGGCCGGGCCGCCCGAAAGAATATACCCCTTGATCCGATCGTTATCGAACGTCGACAGGTCGGCGGTGCAGGGCACTATTTCACAATATACATTCTGTTCACGAACCCGGCGAGCTATCAACTGGGTGTACTGCGACCCGAAATCAAGAATGAGAACCAGTTCATCGACGTTTACCATCTGTGCTCCTTGCCGCTTCATATCCTGGCGGTTTTAAAATCGTGTCTTTTTTCCGCTTGTCGTCATTCATCTCGGGATAATCGGTAATATAGTGCAACCCGCGTGATTCCTTGCGCCGCGACGCGCAACGAATCACCAGCTCGGCAACCTGCGCAATATTGCGCAACTCAACAATGGCATATGAGGCCGGCTGGCATAAATAGTATGAATTAATCGCCTTGAGAATAACCTTAACCCGCTCATGCGCCATCTGCAACCGGTCGCTGGAACGGACAATGCCAAGATAGTCCGACATCAACCGCCTGATTTCCCGACGGTCATGCGAAATCACGATTTTATCCGACATCCTGGGAATCGACGAGTGCAACCATTCCTCCGCGGGCGGAACCTCGGGAAAACGCGTCTTCTCCCTGAATATGATTGCGGCATCGGCCGCGCAGTCGGCCATCACCACCGCTTCCAGAAGCGAATTGGATGCCAGCCGGTTGGCCCCGTGCATGCCGGTGCAGGCCACCTCCCCACAAACATACAATCCCTCAATGTCCGTCCGGCCTTTCAAATCGGCCATCACGCCGCCACACGAGTAATGCGCCGACGGGACCACCGGAATCGGTTTTTTGGTAATGTCCAGCCCCCGCCGAAAACATTCCTTGTAAATATTCGGGAAACGCTTCTTGATAAATGCGGAAGTGCGATGGCTGATATCGAGAAAAACACAATCTTCGCCGGTGGCCTTCAACTCGGTGTCAATCGCGCGGGCAACCACGTCGCGCGGAGCCAAATCCTTCTGCGGGTGGTACTTTTTCATGAATTTCACACCCGCCGAGTTGATCAGAACACCACCCTCACCGCGCACCGCTTCGGATATCAGAAACGGTTTCTGCCGCGGGCTGTAAAGCGTGGTCGGATGAAATTGAATGAATTCCAGGTTGGCCACCCGCGCCCCGGCACGATACGCCATCGCAACACCGTCACCGGTGGCAATGGTCGGGTTGGTGGTATGGTAATAAACCTGGCCGATCCCACCCGTTGCCAGTAGCGTCACGGGCGCATAGAAACTGCTGAATTCCTTTTTCTTTTCGGAAAAAGTATACGCCCCGCCACAGCGCCTGGTACCGCGATGTGTATACGTAATCAGGTCGAGCGCAATGGTGTCGCGGTATATGTCTAAATTCTTTTTGCGACGGCAGGCCGACAGCAGGGCACGTTCGATTTCCCGGCCGGTCAGGTCAGCCGCATGCACCACCCGGTTGGTGGAATGGCCGCCCTCGCGACCAAGGTCAAACTGCCCGCGATCGGTCGTGAACTTTACCCCGACCTCCACCAGCTTTTTGATTGTTCCCGGACCCTCGCGGACAATCTGCTCAACCACTTTGCGACGGCACAGGCCGGCCCCGACCCGAAGCGTGTCGGCCACATGCAACTCAAAGCTATCGGTTCCTGCCATGACACTGGCAATCCCGCCCTGGGCATAGTTGGTATTGGATTCGGTCTCGCGTTTCTTGGTAATCACCGCAACGGTGCGGTCAGGAAGTAATTCGGCTATCTTCTGCGCAAAGAACAGACCGGCAATACCGGAACCGATTATTATAAAATCATATTTGCGTTCCATCTATCTCTCTATCTTCCGACGCAGACAATCAAAAAACTCCTCTTTCCCCGACCGGAATTTCAGGGATAAGTCAACATAATACATTTCCACCCCAAAATCAAAACCTCTTAACTTGACATAGTCCTTATGCGTCGTCAGCATACAGTCCGGCTGTAATTCCTCAATATCCGCACGGATGTGAGAAATATCGGCATCAGTATACGCGCAATGATCCCCAAACAGCCGGAATCCGGCCATATCGCCCAGCCGGGCCGTAAGCCCCGCTATAAACGCATCACCGTTTCCGATTCCGGCCAGGGCATAGATTCTCTTGCCCTTAATGTCCTTCAGTGGCAAAATCAGATTATTGGTCACAATATTCTCGTTGATACGACCGATCTCACTCAGCGGAAGACCGGGATGGTTCTCTTCAAACCACATTCGCAAATCCGCCTCACCCCCCGGTCCGATTCCATGATTGAGAATGACACAGTCGGCGCGCGCGATCGCCCGAAGCGTCTCTCGTAATCGTCCCAACGGGAAAAGAGCCTCACGACATATATCACAGCCGGCATCGAACAGCAGGACATTGAAATCGCGATGCAACCGCCGGTGCTGAAAACCATCGTCAATGATAATCACGTCGGGATTACGTTCGCGAAGCTTCAACGCCATCTCGCTTTTGGACCTGCCAACGGCAAAAATAACATCCGGCAGGCTTTCCGCCATCATCACAACCTCATCACCGACCTCGGCTACCGGGCATTGACGGATCTTGCGGCCGATAGCAATAACGTTATCGCTCCCTTTGCGACCGTACCCCCCGGAGACTATTGCAACCGTTTTCTTCCGCTTGACCAGGTATTGGGCCAGCATGATGGTCACGGGTGTCTTGCCGGTTCCTCCCACCGTAAGATTGCCGACAGAAATCACCGGGCACGAAGCGGTAACGGGCGTGGGAAGGAATCGCTCGTGGAAATACAAAACCAGGCGATACCCCAGCGAGATCAGCCAGAGCAACGCCACCGGTAACCAGTGCACCGGGTTGCGTTTGTTATCGATTATGTTCTGCCAGTGTCGTTCCATCGGATCCTATGGACTCCAGGATGGTTTGTGCCGTCATAGCCGCGGCGGAAACTCCGGCATCGTTCTCGCCCTTGTGCTTGAATGTCAAAGCCCCCGTGAAAAAGTCACGCAGGGTATCGAGCAGGGCCGCCTCATCCGCCACCATCATACCGTACCGGCGAGATGTAATATAATCCGAACTGTCGCGGACGTTGCTGACATGCGGCCCGTAGACGACCGGGACACCCTTCCACACCGGCTCGAGAATATTGTGTCCCCCGATATCGGTCAGGGTCCCGCCGACAAAAGCGATCTCCGCGATCCCATACAAATCATTTAATTTGCCCATGACGTCCACCAGCACCACCTCGGCATCTTTCACTTGTTGCTGGCAGGCCGAGTAACGCACCAGGCTTAGACCACGCCCCCGCACCATTCGGGAGATGGTATCAAGTTTATCGAGATGACGCGGAACCAGAAGCAATCGAAGATCTGCAAATTCCTCGTGAAGATGACAGAAGACATCAAGAATCTTTTCATGTTCTCCGTTGCGAGTCGACCCGGCGACAAACACCCGGCAATCTTTCGCAAAGGGCAATAGCTCACGAAGTTCCGCCTGTCGTTCCGGGGCCATGTGTTCCGGCGGAGCATCGAATTTTAAACTCCCGAGCACGTCCACCCGGTCCGCTGGCGCCCCGATCCGTTCATACCTCTGCCGATCTATCTCGGATTGCACCATCAGGCGACGATATTGATGCAATACCCTCCGCAGACCTGACCGAAACCGATAGTACCTGCCGCTCGATTTTTCAGAGAGACGGCCGTTGGCAAGAAAGATCGGAATCGACCTCTGCTTCGTCTCCATGACCAGGTTTGGCCATATCTCCGTTTCGATAAATACCGCCGCACCTGGATTAATCGTATCCAGAAAACGCCTGATCGGGGCATGATAATCCAAAGGGAGGAAACCGACGGTATGGGGACCACCCATAATGTCGCAGGCGCGAGTGTACCCCGTCTCCGTCATCACCGTCACGAATAATTCAATATCGGGCTTCTGCCGACGAAGCTGCTCGGCAAGAATACCCGTTACCTGTACTTCCCCCATTGACGATGCATGTAGCCAGACCGGCCGCGCGACCTCCTCCGGCTCGCGGTCCATACCGTACAGGTCAAAATAACCGAGCCGGTTGTGCCACTTGCGTGAATCGAGCAGGCGCGTCCATAAAAGAACCGGCAGGGATAGATAATAAATCAGGAAAGTGAATATACGGTACAGCGTCAACATGAAACCAGCTCCCGTATCGCATCCGCGGCGCGCTCTGCGGCTCCCGGCCCGCCCAGCCGGTCGACCGTGGCATTGAGCTTCCCAACCACGCCTTTCGATAAGTCTTTGTCATTGAGAAAACGCGTTGCCTGGGCGGTGATCCGCCCGGCAGTGGCATCACCCTGAATCAATTCCGGAACGATTTTCTCCCCGGCGGCAATGTTGATCAGCCCGATATGGTCAATCTTCACCAGTCTTCGGGCGATAAGATAGGTGAGCAAACCCGTCTTGTACAAAATAATCATCGGGCGACCGATAATACCCGTTTCAAGCGTGGCGGTGCCCGACGAAGTAATCACCAGGCGACTCTGTGCCACCAGCTCCCGGGTTTTACCGACCACGACTTCAATCCCCGATTCTCTGCGCCCGGGATATGACGCGTAGTCGATATTACCTTGCACACCCGCCACCACAAAGCGGTACGATCCCGTCCTGGCAATACTGTCGGCGGCATCAAGCAGGGTCGGCAACATCCGGTGCACTTCCTGCGGTCGCGACCCGGGCATGAGCACGATCAAATCGGATCGATCGTCGTACGGTGCTTTGATAAAAGCCGGGTCCATATCATCAAGCAGGTAATGCCCGACAAACCGGTTCGGCACACCGGCCGAATCATACATATCCGTCTCAAAGGGCAGAATTACCAGCATCATGTCAACCAGGCGTTTGATCTGGTTGATGCGTTTCCCGCCCCATGCCCAGATTTGAGGCGAAATATAATATATAATCGGAATTCCGAGCGGCTTGACTCGCTCCGCCAGCCTGAGATTGAAACCGGGATAGTCAATCAGGATAACCGCCCGCGGGCGTTCCCGCTTAATCAGGTCAATCGTATCATTCATCAGGCGCTTGAAGAAAAAATACTTGCGAGCAACTTCCCAGAATCCCAGCACCGCCAGTGCGTCACCGTCAATGAGTTGTCCCTGACCGGCGGCACGCATGCGATGTCCCCCAAGGCCGATAAATGCCAGCCGAGAGTCTGCTTCTGCCAGTTTGGTTATCAGATGTGATCCGGCGATGTCACCCGAAGGGTCGCCGGCAGAAATGAACACGGGGACGCGTTCGGTCATCTCACCCCATATTTCCGTTGATACCGATTCGTTCGATCTCGCTCGCCACACGAAGGGCCTCGGTGGCCTCTTCCGCCGTCACCGCCGGCGGCCCGCCTTCACTGACTGCCCGGACAAAAGCCCGAAGTTCATCGGCCAGGGCGTCATCATCGCGTGAACCGGCTTTGGAATAAACTATTTCATGTCCCGATTTTCCCAGGGGGATACGCATCCCCACCTCATCACTCGCCGCACCGTCTGCCAGACGGTAGATATCGGCGCGCTTCTCGGCCAGGTCGAGCGAGAAATATCCTGACTTCTGGAATATGCGCAACTTGCGCATCGGGCGTAGCGAAATGCGGCTGGCGGTCAGGTTGGCCACCGCCCCGTCCGCAAACGTCAACCGCGCGTTGGCAATATCATCCGTTTCCGATATAACCGAAACCGCCGACGCTTCGATGCGTTCCACCGGTGCGCCGATCAGGTGCAATGCAAGATCAATGTCATGAATCATCAAATCGAAAATTACCGCCACGTCCGTCCCCCGGGGATCAAAAGCGGCCAGCCGATGAGCCTCGATGAAACGCGGCGTGATCCGATGACCCCTCAGCGCCTGCACCGCCGGGTTAAACCGTTCGATATGCCCTACCGTCAGCAAAACCTCGTTCTGCTTCGCCAATTCGGTCAGCTCCCGGGCTTCGGCCACGGTAGCGGTGATCGGCTTTTCAACCAGGCAGTGGATGCCATTGGCAAGAAGTTCCGAGGCCACCGCAAAGTGTCCGCTGGTGGGAACCACGACTGAAACCGCGTCAACCCGGCCATATACCTCGGACATATTCTCGAACGCGACCACGCCATATTCTTCGGCAACCTTGGCCGCCTTCTCACGATCCGTATCATACACCCCGACCAGTTGGGCATCCTTAATGTTGTCGTACCACCTGGCATGGTGACGCCCAAGATGCCCCACACCAATCACTGCAATTTTCACGGTATCCATGATTTATCCGATTATCCTCTATTCAGACCTGTGCCCCCACCGATGACCTTATTTGACCAGGCCACGATTGGAACTCTTGATAAAATCAAGAATCAATTGCACCTCGTCAATCGGTTCGACTTCCGCCTTGACTCTCTCCACGGCCTGTGAGGTATTCAAATTGGAAAAGAATAATAGCTTAAACGTCTGTTCCAGAACGTGAACGACATCTCGCTGAAATCCCCGGCGTCTCAAACCGATTGCATTTAGTCCCGCGACCTTGAGCGGATAACCTCCCACCAGCGCGAACGGGCAAATATCCTGCTGGACGCGAAATCCCCCGCCGATCATGGCATGGGCACCTATTTTGACAAACTGATGAATTGGCACCAATCCGCCTATAATCACATAATCACCGATTTCAATGTGCCCGGCCAGATTCACGGCATTGGCCATGATGACATGATCGCCCAGGACGCAGTCATGGGCAACATGCGTATATGCCATCAGAAAGCAGTCTTTTCCAATCGTCGTTTCGCCTCGCTCGGCGGTGCCGCGGTTGAGCATCGCATACTCGCGAATGGTCGTCCCTTCACCGATTACCAGTTTGCTCTTCTCTCCCTCGAATTTCAAATCCTGCGGGACAGTGCCGAGCACCACTCCGTGAAACAGCGTCACCCGAGCCTTCAACTCGGTATACTGGGCCACCAGGCAGTTGCCACCGATGGAAACACCATCGCCGATAACGGTATCCGCCTCAATAATGCTGTGCGGACCGATCGTCACGTTTTCACCGATTTGTGCGTTGGGGTCAACAATTGCAGTGGGATGGATATTATTCACGATCAATGACCTTTGCCATTAATTCCGCCTCGGTAACAAGCGTATCGCCTACATAGGTCTTACCCTTCATACGACAAACGCCTCGGCGGAATGTAATCATCTCCAGTTCAAATCGCAGGGTGTCGCCCGGAGTCACGGGACGGCGGAATTTTACCTTGTCAATCGACAAAAAGTATACCAGCTTCGTTTCCGGTTCCGGAATCGCGTTTAAAAGAAGCACGCCGCCGGCCTGTGCCATGGCTTCGACTATCAACACCCCCGGCATGATCGGATGTCCCGGAAAATGCCCCTGGAAAAACGGCTCGTTGATGGTCACGTTTTTCATGGCCACCACCTTTTTCTCCGGTTCAATATCCAGCACCTTGTCAATCAACAGGAACGGATAACGGTGGGGCATGATCTTCATAATGTCGTTGATATCTAGAAATGCCGTCGAATTCGACTTCTGGAACCTGCTGATCAGTTTCTTCTTTTCATAAAGAGCGCGGATTTTCTTCACCAGCGCAACATTGGCTTTGTGCCCGGAACGAGCGGCGAGAATATGCCCCTTGATCGGAACCCCGATCAGGAACAGATCACCGATCAAATCAAGCGCCTTGTGCCGCACCGGTTCGTTGTAAAAACGAAGTGGGATATCGTTAATAATCCCCGTTTCCCCGACAAACACCCGGTCTTCAAGATTAAGCACCTTGCGAATACGTTCAACTTCAACCTGCCCTTTGTCGGAATCATAAATAACCACGGCACTTCCCAGACCACCACCCCTGATCAATCCCTGGTTTTTGAGCATCTCCAATTCCGAAAAGAAGCAAAAAGTCCGCGCCGGGGCGAATTCCTCGACGAATTCCGTGTCAAGATCGATCAACGTGGTGTATTGCGTGCCCAGCGCCGGATTGCGATAATCGATCATGAAAGTAATGCGAAAAGTATCCGATGGTGTCACGACAATATCAACCGATCGATCCGGCTCGGAATAGGATAGGGTCGTATCAATCTCAAGATATTTGCGGTCGGCATTCTGGTTCTCGATGCCCGCCTCAAGAAGTTTTTCCACATACGGCATCGCCGAACCATCGCCAATCGGAGGCTCATTCGAATTCAACTCAATTGTCAGGTTGTCGATCTGAAGTCCCGCAATGGCGGCCAGGACGTGCTCGACCGTATAAACCTTGGCATCCCCGTTGGCCAGGGTGGTTCCCCGCGAGATATCGACAACATGGTCAATATCGGCAATCACCGATGGTTGGTTGGGAAGATCAACCCGAACAAAGCGCACCCCGCTGTCAATGGGGGCGGGGCGGAATGTCATTCGGGAGCTGTTGCCGGTGTGAAGCCCAACCCCCTCAAGGGAAATTGGTTGCTTTAGTGTGCGTTGTTTTTCATACATAATTTTATTCCTGTGGCCGTGATTATACTAAGAATCTACCGGCTTATCAAGTCAAAAATACTAACACCGGCTCTCTATATCTCCCTTAAGTCGCGAATTTTCCTAAACTTACGGAACAATTCCATATACTCCTTGATCATCAACTCCTCCGCCGACGAAATCCCTTCCATCATCGGAATACCGATTCGAAGCACCGCCCGCACCATGTCGGCCACGGTGCGATCATAACGATCCGCCAGATCCTTAAGTTTGGATTTTAGTTCATAAGAAACAAATACACTCAGGCAGTGCTCCCCGCGCAGTCTGGTTTGGTCTTTGCTGGTCATAATGTTACTCCTTTTTTCATATGGTATCGTTGATGCCCGATTAGCACCTGCGGAGATTTGATATCCAGGCCATATCGGTCCCGAAGAATTCTAAGCACCCCCCGCCAGGTCGCTTTCGGCGGCCGGGTCAGTATCAGGCGGTTAATTTCATCACAGTGCCGGGAATTGCAAATCGGACAGTTTTTGCCGATGTCAACCGCAAGACCGTATTCCTCCGCAACAAAGTCCGCCAGGACGTTTCTAAGACGCCTGAGAATTCGCCGGTGAAAACGGTCCAATTGCTCCACGCGTTTGCGCATTGCCGCCGCAATGACACGGTTTGACTGGCCGTCATAGTAGTAGCGATGAACAAATTCGCGTTCCGGGGGGGTCAGGGTGCTGATCGCCATTCGCACCGCTCCAATAAGACGCCGGCTGACCCTCCGCATGCGCGGTGGAGAATATCGATGCTTCAAAGCGGGATCGGCGCTAATCTCAACAATCCAGTCTTGATAGACTATTTTTCGCGGTGACATGTCGTTCTTTCCTTTTTTGTACAAAAGAAAACACGACCCGCCCAAATAGTCTAACACATGCGGCTGACATACTAATAGGTGACAATCGCAATGCGATAATCTCACAAATCGCATTTGCGAATGCCCAACCGATATAAATTGTCACTTTTTGCTTTGCAATTTGGATCTAAGGCGTACATTATGGCGGTATACATAAAGAATCTTTATCAGATGAGATTCGTAAGGAATTGATATGAACCAACATGATTCAAAGTCACATCAGAAACACTCCGGTAACATCATATGGGGTGCGATTCTAATCGGATTGGGATTGCTGTTTCTCCTCATGAATCTGGGGATGCTTCCGGATTTGGGAGACATGTGGCCCGCCGTGATAATTATCGTCGGACTGGCCCTGATAATCGGAGCTTTCTGCAAAAGAAACGCGGTCGAACAACCACACGGAGAGTATCCTGGACAACAGTGAATTTGAAAGAATCCAGGTTGATTGCTCGGATGACATCCCGCCTTTTGATGATACCGGCCTGATTCCAACCTCGTACCGCAAAAGCAAGCTCTCTTACCTGACCATGTTCTTCCTCCTGATTGTCTGGCCGGCAATCTCCATGATCATGATCGGCGATCCTGCCGAAGCGCTGGCGTTGGTTTCGGTCTCGCCCATTTTAATGATGTACGCGCCGACTATCGTCATGCAGTGGATTATGTTCGGTCTGATTTATCTGACCGTCTACCGGGAACAAACCGGACTGCGCGGTATCGGCTTTCGACGCCCACGCGTGATTGACCTGCTCTACGCCATTGCCTTTCTGCTGGTTTCCAATTTACTGCTAACCTTTTTTGCTCTGTTTTTGGGTTGGATTGGCCTGCCGGTCGCCGAAGAACTGGAACTGATCCTGCCCACCACCGGATTGGAACGCTTTTTCTGGGTTATCCTGTCGATCACCGCCGGTATCGTGGAAGAGGTGGTCTTTCGCGGATACTTAATCACCCGACTGCGCATGTTCGGTCGGGCCAAATCATGGGTGCTTCCGGTGATTATCGCCTCGGTGTCATTCGGGTCCGGCCACAGCTATCAGGGCGTGGGCGGGTTTATTCTCTTGTCCGTCTACGGGGCGATGTTCGCCGTGCTGTTTATCAAAACCAAAAGCCTCTGGCCGGTAATTATCGCACACTTCTTCCAGGACTTTTCCGCGCTGTTCTATCCCTATCAACAATAGTCGCCCAACCCGGCATCAGCCGTACAGATGGTCAATAAGATCGAGAATGTCGAGCAGGTTAATGGCCCCGTCATCATTGAAGTCACCTTGGTACAACAGGGGTTCGTCGCCGTCATCGTAGAGAAAATCTATCAGGAAAAGAATATCGAGCAGGTTGACCTCACCATCATTGTTGGCATCTCCCCGAACCAACTCACCGAGAATGATCCGCCCCGGAATCACCGCCGTCTGGAATTCAACATAGTCGGCATCGAATAACAGGCTCTTGTTGGACAGCGTGGTGGTATCGAGAGTATTGATACCGGTACCGCTGACATGCTCGAAATAGAGATTGATAATCCGCCCCTCACCCGGCTCCAACGGAGGTTGTGGAGTGGTCACCGTCGGGATAAACGTTAGCACCAGTTGATTGCCGAAGGGATTGAGGTTAACCAGGTTGATTTGCTCAAAATAGTCGGTCCGACAGGAATCGGTATCAAAATCCACGAATTTCAACATTCCGTCGCCGCCATGATAAACCGGCAGAACAAAATAGTGCATGGGATGGCAACTGGTCAAATAAACCGGGACCTTTATGGTGTCCTGTCCCGCCGCGACCACTTCAGGGAAACGAAGCGTATCGGCAAAGCCAATCACCATCCGCCTTCGGATTCGGTTGTGTGGACCATCGGCCAGCGTGTTTTCAAGATACACGTCGAAGGCCCCACCCTCTTCATAAATATGCGAGGGATTCTGCACCAGCGATGAATCTCCATCGCCGAAACTCCAGCGCCATTGCGATGCACCGACCGAACTGTCGGAAAACTGCACTGCCAGCGGTGCCCACCCAATCGTGGTATCGGCATAAAAATCAACATATGGCTTGCTGGTGTTGCCAAAGATCATGTTGAACGTATCCCAGTTGACACACCCCAGGTCGTTTTTAAACGAGTATTGATAATAGATAACCGCACTGTCGAGCGGCGCGTCCCCGAGCGAGACCCAGCCGGTCACCAGGTCATAACAATATCCGCCATCATCCAGCAGGTAACCGTCCACCAGCACTGAATCGATTGAATAAAGCGGGTGATACGACGTATAGAACAATTTCTTCCCACCCGCCGCAATCACGGTATCGGCGCGGAATTCGACCCCGTCGCCGTCGACATCGGCCCAGGCCAGCTCCTCGACCACCACCCCCGGATTACCGCGCCAGACCGGGCTGGCGGTAAAAGTCGCACCGGTGTTTTCATAAATGCGGGGCTGATCCCACCAGCGCCCGGCCGCCAGGTCATCATCGCCATCGTTGTCATAATCATACAAACAGACCGCCGAGCCATATCCCTCGGTGGCCGACTGCCAGCCATGAACCGGGTTGATTACCCCCGCACCGTCATTGAAATACACCCGATAATACCCGGTGCCCCCGATCTGATAATTATAGGCGACAATCAAATCCAGCCAGTCATCGCCGTTGACATCCCCGAAAAAAATCGTATTGGCCAGGTCAACCGCCGTGGTCGTGTACGACGGCGTCGTTTCGATGCTTCCGGAGTAATTATAATGGATCACCACCTGGCCGTCACCGTGCCCAAAGGCCAGGTCCAGATAACCGTTGTTGTCGACATCGCCCCAGGCAACATCGAGCGAGGCCGTCCCCGCATCACTCTGCCACCCCGGCGAGGTCTGTATGACCCCATCGATATTGTAATAAATCAAACTCCGTTGCATAATGCTGTTGTAGGATTCACCGGTGGCAAAGGCCAGGTCCAGATCCCCGTCGCCGTCGGCATCACCAAAAGCGCAGGAAAACGAGTAGATGCTGTCATCCGATGTCCAGTCCGGCGCGGAACTGAGATAGCCGTTATTGTTCAGGTAAATATGCGACTGGTTGGCCGTGGAAAAGCCACCTGAGCCGATAAAATCGGCAACCGCAAAATCGGGAAATCCGTCATCGTTGACATCCCCTACACTGCAATGCCCCGAATATTCGGCGTTTGACGAAAACCATGAAGCCGTTTCCTCAAGCCTACCCGTGTGTGAATAGTACACCCGGTTGGGAGCCATGACAATGTCATTGCCGTTGGAAACAAACAAATCCAGAAAACCGTCACGGTTGCAGTCTCGCCAAACCATGCCGGTGGAATATTGACTCTGTTCGGTGGATGTCCAAAACGGTGATGGATCAAGTGGAACCTGCCCGATCGCGGCGGTATTGCCGAGTACGATCAGCACGATAAAAAAGCGAGAAAGCGCCCTCCCTCTCATCTGAGGCCTCCTTCCGATGTGTGGCGCCCCCGGTGTTTATTTCAACAATATCATCTTCCTGCTGGAGACTTGTTCTCCGGTTTGCATCCGGTACAAATACATCCCGCTGGGGAGATCGTTTCCGGATTCATCATGACCGTCCCATTCCACCCGGTGATTGCCCGCGACAAAAACCTGATCGGCAACGGTTACAACCTGGCGACCCAGCATATCATACACGGTGATAATAACTCTGTCCC
>Ga0272442_10000287_pt1 | contig 85054 bp, 88 predicted proteins | sample SSMForm2O_FD_200262 | JGI IMG/M metagenome (GOLD analysis project Ga0272442, IMG submission 200262) | Marine sediment archaeal communities from Little Sippewissett salt marsh, Falmouth, MA, United States - SSM-Form-2O | ecosystem: Environmental > Aquatic > Marine > Wetlands > Sediment ...
GACGAAATTTTGGGTATGGCAGATGGATCTGGTATGAGTTTTGAGGATATAGCTGTTCTAAACACTATTCCTGCTATTTTTAATCATGCTGCCGCTGGTTCTTGTTGTGAAGTATCATTGTGGGGGCCTAAAACACTTAATGGAGATATGTATCATATTAGAGGCTGGGATTGGCGTCTTGATTTAAAGGACCCTGAGACAGGTAGACCTTTTCAAGAAACCCAGATTGTTATTGTAAGAGATCCAGAGAATGCTTATGCTTCTCTTTATCCTGAGTTTGCAGGTCATATTTTTGCTTGGGCAGGTTTTAATGAAAAAGGAGTAGCTATTGGTGAAACAACTTGTCGTACTAATGATTACACGTTTGAGGGTATAAGTGGTGCTTTTCGTATGAGAATGGTTTTAGATTATGCATCAAATGGTGATGAAGCAATAAATATTATGACAAATAATAGGACTTGTGGATGGAATTTTGTTATATCTGATTCAAATAATTTAGAAGCAACAGCTATAGAAGAAACAGCTAATATTTGTTATGTTGGAAAATGGGATGATCCTATTGAGGATTCAGGTCCATTTTGGATTGAACAAGGTTTAGTGAGAAGAGTACCTTTTTTTATTCATCCTGAGACAGCTGAGACACAACCTGGCAGGGTCTCTTATGATCCTAGTGGAATTTTAGGTTTGATAAAATATTTTACTGGTGTTGATAGGAGTTTTTCAGTATGGTATTTTTATAAAACTATTAGTGATGCAGTAATAAATAGACAAGGTTCTCTTGATTTAGAAAGAACTATGTCAATGATTAGAGATGTTTATTTGGGGAAAACTGATTTATTGTTTTATATTATCATGAAAATAGGTTTGGTCCATTCAATTCATCAATGGGTTGCAAACCCTAATAATGGTGATTTTACTATAGCATTTGCAAATGAGGATACATTTGCTTTTAAAAATCCAGTACATACATATAATTTGTATGATTTATTAGATGATCAGCCATAAATTATATTAAGCAATATTATTTTTTTTATTTTATTTATAAGAAAAATTAATATAATAATTATTTATATGTTACAGAGAAAGTTAGAAAGGTTGAATATACAATGGAAAAAAAAATTATAGTTTTATTTATAATATTTTTACTTACTTCTATGACGCTAGTAGTAAATACTGTCAGAGGTGAGGGGCTACCTGAGATAAATAATTCAGAGAAACTAGATAATGCTTACAGGTTTAACAACCGTGCTTGGATTTATCTTCATATAGAAGGTAAGGCATATGATAGAGGTTTTCAACATGGTTATTTACTCGCACCAGAGATTGTTGATGTTATAATCCGTTGGAGCAATGTTATTCATAATGGCCCTGAGTATAATAGTGAAATATATGATTTTGAATCAGAAGAGTATAAACAGATATCTATTACTTGGTGGGATTATGTAAGGGAAAATATCGAAAAAGATTATTGGGATCGTACACCTGAGGAATATCAACAGGAGATACAGGGTATAGCCGATGGTGTTAAAGCAAAAGGTGGAATGGTTTTTAATAGAGATGTTGACTATGTTGACATTCTTTCAATAAATCATATGTTTGAGTTTATGGTTAAGCTTGAAAACCCTAGAAAAGGTTTTCATCCTCTTAGAAGTCTTTTTTATTCAATTAAGGATTTATTAAATTCTGGAAATGATAAACAAGTTACTGAAGCTGGTTTTATTAAAAGCTTTCTAGATCAACCTCCAACTGATCATTGTAATGCTTTTATCGCAACAGGAGATGCAACAACAAATGGTCAAATTGTTGCTGCTCATAATATTAGATGTGGTGGTTGGTGGTATGAATATTATATTGCTCAAAGATGGAACCTGGTATGTGATATAATACCATCAGATGGTCAAAGACTGATGATGGCTAGCTCACCTGGATTCATTTGGAGTGATGAAAATTTTTATCAAAATGAACAAGGAATAATTATAATGGATACAACTCTTTTTCAAGGATTATGGCAAAACAAAGGTTATTCTATGGTTATTAGAACTCGTATGGCTGCTCAATATTCAGAATCAGTAGATGATGCATTAGATTTTTTAATGAGTAAAAATGATGGACTTTGGACAGCAGCATATCTAATTGGAGATACTAAAACTGGTGAAATTGCTAGATTAGATTTAGCTTTATATCATCATCAAATATGGCGTAAATCAGATGGTTATCTTATAAGTGCAAATAACGGTAGAAACCTTGGTGTTAGATTTGAAGCAAATGGTTTAGGATTAAGAGGCGAGATCTATAAATTAATCGGCATTGGCGGATATGGATATTCAACTCTAAGATATTTTGATACTCCTCGTGATACTAAACTAATTGAGATGGGTGAGAAATACTATGGTGATATAGACATCGAGGTTTTAAAACATAAAATAATGTTTGAATACCCGGTTTGCGATAGTTCAACAACTGATTGTAAAGCAATGGATTCATATCTTATAGAAGACAATAGTTGTTGGGTTTTTCATGGTAGAACAAATGGTGAAATTTGGGAAGTTGAGCCTTTTGATAAAAATCTAAAAGGTGCTGTTGCTGTACCATCAAATGGATGGACACAAATATGTGGATTACCAGAGGATCATAATGTTGAGCTTGAACCTGAAACAGATTACAGTTCGATTAAAAAAAGTAAAACGATATGGAAATATGATATAGCAGATGATCTTGTTGGTAGAAATATGATGTATGCACAATTAGCAAAATCCGAGGATTTCTTAATTGCAGCAGACACATATGGTTATGTCACTGCTTTAAATCCATTAAGTGGTAAAGAAATATGGAAACAAAAAACAAATCTATTTGGTGCAATGACCTATGTTAATACAGATAGTGATACCGTTGTAGTTGGATGGGAGAATCAAACAAATGCATATTATTTAAGTACAGGTGAAGAAAAATGGGTTAACTATCAAGCAAGCCATATTACATCACAACCTGTTTTCATAGATGAAAAAATCCTAGTTGGATCAAGAAATGGAGATTTATACGCATTAGAAAAAAACACTGGAGATATAATCTGGCAGAAAACTTTTCCAAATCAAAGAGTGTATATATCAAAAGAACAAAAAGGCGATAATGTTTTTATAACAGCAGGAAAACAATGTTATAAAATAAACACAATCGATGGAGATACTATTTGGAATTATACGTCCGATGGAAAAATAGCTGCATCACCACATTATTGCAAAAACTTAGTTTATTTTGGATCATGTGACACAAATCTATATGCCTTAAACGCAGATAATGGAAAACTTAAATGGAAATATCCAACAGCTTGGGCTATTACAACAACACCAAAACACTCAAATAAAATTGTTTATACGAGTTCTAATGACCATAGAATGTATGCAATAAACAAAAATGGTGAAAAAATTTGGTCATACAAATGCAACGCATCGATTCACATGTCACCCACAGTATACGGAGATTACGTATTTTTTGGATGTGATGATGGATGGTATTACGCGCTTGATAAAAACGATGGCCAATTAATATGGCGTTTTGCACCAAGAAATACCATTGGAAATGATATTTATAACTATGTTACAACTGCAATAGTGGGAAACACAGTAGAATCTAACGGAATTATTTATACTAGTGCTAATGGAGAAATATTTGCTTTTTCCGGTCAAACAAAAGAATATATAAAAACAGGGGAAGAAACCAAAAATAAAGGATTTTTAGATGCAAACTCAGTGTTAATTATCATCTTTATTATGATAATAGTAATACTTGCATTGATTTTTGTAACACCAAAGGAATAAAAAAATTTTACTTTTTTTATATCTTTGTTTTTCTTTCTAATAAATATTAAATACAAAAATTTTATTTGGTTTTTTTCCCAAAAGGTAATAATATTTTATTAATGATAAATTATATAAATAAAATATTATATAAATAGATTCAATAAAATTTGATATTATGAAAAAACAAATAATTAGCATAATCCTAATAATTATATTACTGCAAACAACTTCTTTATCATATAATGCATCATCTGAAACTATAAACGAAGAAAATATTACTAAAAATTATGAAATTCCTCTAGATCAAGATTTTATTTTTGAAATAACACAAAAATTAACAGGTATTATAAAACAAAAAGATGAAAATGGTAATTTTAAATATTGGCAAGGTAGAGATTTTGGAACACCTGGAGAAAGAGAAGCAGCAAGAATTTTAAAAGAAGAAATTTGGGATGAACATATAGCAAAAGATAACTCTGATATTTCAAATGCAACATTGGATTCTGTTGAAGGAATTGATAATATTAAAAAAATTGGAGTCGAGTCTCAGAATGATTATAATTTAAAATTATATTGTGAAAATAAGATTATTAAGCCAAAAAAATCAGAGTATTTTCCATTACATAGTATTTTTGTTAAAGAACACAATTTTACAAATGCAAAAATATGCTTAGCACCTAACTGGGCATATAACTTAGAGGAAAATACAGATCAATATTTTCTTGAAGAAAAACAAGATTCCAATGAATTTTTGATATATTTAATAGAATTAGACAAATGTAAAAAAATGCCTATTTATCAAATAAGGGGAGATTATTGTTTCTATGATGTAATAAATTTTTTACGACTAAGAACAAGATTCGATGCCTATCTATTAGCCGATCATATCAATGAAACACATTTTATGACTCCATTTCAAAGTTTAGTTCCAGGTATATCTATTAATGGTAGACTTGGAAATAGAATAAGAGAAAAAATTGAAAATAACAAAAGTATAAACGCTGATTTTTTTATTAATACAAAAGAGCTTTTTGTTGAAAGCTATAATGTAATCGGTACTATTGATGGAATGGTAGATGAAATCGTTATGATTGGTGCACATTATGATTCAATGTGGTGTCAAGGTGCATGTGACGATTCATGTAGCGTATCAATAGTTTTTTCAATTGCAAAATATTTTGCAGATAACAACATTAAGCCTTATTACACTTTGAAATTTGCGGCATGGGCTGGTGAAGAATATCCCACTAGGCAAGGCTCAGAAAGTTATGTTTTAAAAAACAAAAAAAATGAAAAATATAGAGCCTACATTAATTTTGGCCCCACTGGTTATAAGAATAATAATAACATTCAGAAATCAGAAATACCTTTATTTTTAAAACATACAAAAAAAATTACTAGCGATATCAAGATGGACCTGATAAATAAAAATTATTCAGAAATGAGCGGAGGCTATGGTGATTTAACTATAAAACTAATAGATAGCTATATAGCAGCAGTTGATGCATGCTCTTTTATTGGTTATTCTTCAAAGGGAATTTATAGTTTTGAAAAAGGATTTTATAGGACAGTTAGTCATTTTTATCATCGTGATGGACAAAATCATACGAAGGGGGATTCAGAAGATATCATTGATTTTGATGATGTTTATGCTACTGCACAACTTGGTTTATTATTGGTTAAAAAATATAGTGATGAGTCAAACTCAGTTGATAAAAACAAGTCTTCTGTATTTTTTAAAAACTATCCAATATTTACTTTATTTGAAAAGTTTATGAGTTTTGATAAATTAAGAGATTTTATAAACAAGTTTTCTCAGGTTCATAATTAGGATAATAAGATTTATTTTCTTCTTTTTTATTTTGAAATTCTTCTTTATAGAATCTCCATTCAAGAGTATAATAAATAATGTTTATCAAAGCTGCAATAAAAATAAGGCTTAGATATTTCCATAAATGTAAAGAAAATTCATATTCCAACCATTGTTCTGTTATTACTGGCTGCCCACCTATAAAACCATAAACCCATAAAAGTGTCATAATTACATAAGAAATATTAATTAGATATTTTTTTAAACTACCTTTTTCATATTTTAAACTAAGTTGAGAAATCATAATTATTATACATGAGGTAGGAACAATCCAATATATCATTCTTATAAATCTTTCTTTTGACAATTCATCATAAGAAATGATTATTATAAATATTGCAAAGAGAGGTATTATGAGATAGAAGATAATAGCAAAAATTGTTTTAATAGAAATTTTTTTGATTTTATTTTCTACCATAAATCAATGCTAACCCCCTTAATCTCTGAAAAAATTACATTTTTATCATATTTTATATCAATAGAAAATTCAAGGTTTAACATGACTTCAATTTTTGGTAGATATGCCTGGATTTTTGTAATAATTTTTTTTGAAAAATTTGAAATATTAAAAACTTCAAATTCAAGTTTATACAGCTCTTTATAAGTCTCCTCATAAAACCTATTTTTTAATAGTTTTTTTACGAGGTCTACATCTTCTGATTTGTTGATAACTTTTTTAGCTGAACTATTTTCAATTAATGATATTAAATCTTTTATGATAGAATTATTTTCAATAAATTTTGTCAAGGGAGAGGTCCATGGGAAAATTATTTCCTCATCGACTGTTACATCAATTAAATGAAACATATATGTTGCGTCTACGTCTACATTTAGTTTAAAATATGTGTCTTTATAGATTAAACTAAGCCACTCTGATAATGATACTTTATCAAGATCTAATGATACAACTATTTCAAAATTTTTGTTACTTCCTCTGGAAACCACAAGATCATTTTTGATAAAATCAATTATTTCATTTCCTTTTTCATTGTACAAGTTTGCTTTTATATCGATGTCATTGATGTCGTATGTACCCTGGTTTTTTACTTGGAAATCTGTGATAAAAAGTAGATCATTGTTTAAAGGATCATAGGCAATTTTCACATCATCTTCATTCTCAGGTAGTTCAAAATTAACTCCATGAGTGGTTACTGTAATTAAATTACATAGTGTCAATGATGCTACTAAACAACTAAAAATTATTGCGATAATTCTGACCATTTTTAGTTGTTCTTTTTTCATTTTTACAATTAACCCCCATTTTTAGTTAGTGAAAAAAACCAGATTTTATGTCTATGTTTTAGACTATTTTTTTTCCATTTTTTTCTGTAGGTTTACATTAAATTTTTTGTTTTTTTACCTACAGATTAATACTAAAATTTTTTAGTACTGTAGTTCTCATTCAAACAGGTTTTTTAAGGTTTTTTACCCCCGTTTTTCACTAACCATTATGGTTTTTTTATAACATTTTGATAGAGCAAAATTTTTAGATGATATTCTCTATCATGTTAATATTTGTCATTAATAGTATTTATTATTTTCTTGATAGTTTTACAAAATGTAAAAATTCCATTGATTTTTATATGAAAATAATATTATAAATTTATATTTATATTATAGTTTTTTGATTTTTTCCAAATCATTTTTTTTAATTATTTCTATTAAATCATTAGCGCTTTTTTGTATGTCCTCTGATATTTTACCTGACATTTTCTTTGGTTGAATTCCTATTAAAATAATTTTTTCTATGTATTGTTCTAAATAATTTATTAAAACGGATACTGGAATTCCGTGTGTGCTAATTGTCATAACTCCAATTTTTTCTTTTGGTACTATTCGTATTTCACCTGGTTCTAGATTCATATCAACTGCATCGATTATCATTAGTTTATCTGGTTTTTGTTTTTTTACAATTGAGGTGTAATTTTCTGGGTTTGTTTCACAGTTTATTACTAAAAATTTTTTATTATTTTTCATTTTATCTGCAATATAAGGTCCAACTGAATCGTCACCACCATCTATGTTTCCAATGCACATTATCATGTTTTCCATCTTGATCAACTTAGTTATTATTTATTACAAAATAAAGAAGGATTATTTTCCAGCGAACTCTACAACTGAGTAAACATTTTCACCTTTTAATTTGTCTCTACCCTTTAAGTCGATTAATTCTACGATAAACGCGCATTCAACTATTTTTCCACCTAGTTTTTTTACAAGATTTCTTGCAGCAGATGCAGTTCCTGCAGTTGCTATTAAATCATCGACAATTAAAATTCTATCATTTTTTTCTATAGCATCTTTATGAATCTCGATTTTATCTTTACCATATTCAAGTGTGTATTCTTCTGATTCACAGGCAGCAGGTAATTTACCTGGTTTTCTAACTGGTACAAAACCACAACCAAGTAAGTAAGCTAATGGAGCTCCAAATATAAAACCACGTGATTCGATACCAATTACTTTGTCAATTTTTTTATCTTTATATCTATTAAATAACAAATCAATGGTTTCCTTGAAACCTTGCGGATCTTTTAGTAGGGTAGTGATATCTCTAAACATTATTCCTTCCTTGGGCCAATGTGGAACAGTCCTAATTTTTGATTTTATAGATCTAGACATATAATACATAGCTTTCTTATCGTCCATAGTAACAACCACATAATTTTTCTGTATCATAAGGTAAAGCAAAAAGCTTTTTTAGTTATTTCTATTCATAAAAAAAATATATGACAGCTAAAATTGGAATTATCGGTGGAAGCGGACTATATAACATGGGTATAATAAAAGAATCTGAAGAGATAAGCGTGGAAACACCTTTTGGAAAACCATCTGATAAAATCACAATCGGAAAAATTCAAGGTATTGAAGTAGCATTTTTACCACGACATAGTAAAGGACATAGATATCCACCACATATGGTGAATTATCTGGCTAATGTTTTTGCTATGAAAGAATGTGGAGTTGAATATCTCATATCTACAGCAGCTGTTGGAAGCCTTAAAAAAAAGATAAAACCATGTGATTTTGTAATAGCAGATCAACTCATAGATCGAACAGCAAAAAGAAAAAGCACATTCTTTGAAGAAGGAATCGTAGCACATGTTGGATTTGCAGATCCTTTTTGTAAAAAACTATCAGATATAGCATATGATGTAATTAATAAACAAAAAGTCGATGTGCACCGTGGAACATATATATGTATGGAGGGGCCACAGTTTTCAACAAGAGCTGAATCAAATCTATATCGGTCATGGGATGTAGATGTTATAGGTATGACACTTGCAACTGAGGCAAAACTAGCCCGTGAGGCAGAAATGTGTTTATGTGGAATACTTACAGTTACAGATTATGATTGCTGGTATGGAGGAGAAGAAGATGTAAGTGTTAGCAACGTAGTTGAAAACTTAAAAAAGAACGATAAAAACATGGCGGAAATAATCAATAAAATTGTCCCAAAAATTAAATATAAACGTGATTGTAAATGCAGCAGTTCATTAGAATATGCTTTAATTACATCACCCGATATAATTAAAAAAAATACAAATCCACAAATTACTAGAATTTTATTAAAAAAATATATTAAAGAAAAATAAGCAATTTTATTTCCTTAGTTTAGAACAACCAACTTTATAAAAAATATAAGTTGAAACAGGAAATAAAACTAAAACAAATATTATACCGTACCATATTGATAAAGAATAATCATTTTCTTTGAAAATAAGATAAATAGGCAGACCTAAAAACAGAACAATAAAAAAACCTAAAAAAATTGATCCAAGAAGTACAGATCTTTTATCAGAACCAAAAAATGACCATGCAAATGACATATTCTATCATATTACTATAATTTGCATGCTTAATAAATATTTTGAAAAGTGATACATAATTTTAAACTTTTAATTTTTTCTTGTTTCTATATGATAATACAAAAAGAAAAAACCATACTATTGTTGAAAAAAAATCTGCTATAAAACTAATCCAGAAGCCCATAATAAAAAAATTAACTGTTAAAATCCCAACTCCAACTGTTGTAAGACTTGCTGTGTAAAGATTTAAGCTAATATTGCCCTTTATTACATCCTTTAACTGTGGTAGAAGTATTATACCAAACATTAGACTTACTATAGCAATTATTATATCATGGATGTTTGGTGAATAACCAAATAATTGATTGATGATATTTAGAATCATATTAAAGCATGGGAACCATAGAATATAAATAAAGCTTATGTATCGCATGTTTGTAAGATGACTGAAAAGATTAAGCTAGCACAGGGTGCCGGCGGGGAATTAATGGATTCTTTTATCAAAAAAAAAATTTTAAAATATTTTAAGGAAGAATCAAAAAAAGCAGAAATACCCTTGTCAATGCTTGATGACTCAGCCGTAATTGATGATATTGTTTTTTCAACTGATTCTCATACAGTAAGTCCGCTTGTATTTCCAGGTGGTGATTTAGGTTCTCTTGCTGTTGCAGGAACAGTTAATGATATAGCTGTTATGGGTGCTAAACCAATTGCTTTATCAGCAGGTTTTATAGTCGAGGAAGGAATTGATTCAGATCTTTTTGAAAAAATTGTAAAAAGCATGAGCAAAACAGCAAAAAAAGCAGATGTACCAATAGTTACAGGTGATACCAAAGTAGTTGAGAGAGGAGCTATACAAGAGTTTATGATAAATACAAGTGGGATAGGAAAAAGAACTGATTTATTGGATAAAAATATTGAGATTGTAAAAAAATATAGAGATTTTAACAGTAGATGGCTTATCGACTCAAACCTCAAAGAAGGCGATAAAATAATTCTTTCAGGAAATATTGGAGAGCATGGAATAGCATTGATGTCATTTAGAGAAGGGTATGGTTTTGAAACAGAAATAAAATCAGATATAGCACCCGTAAATAAACTATTAGAAAAAGCATTAAAAAAAGGCGGATTAGTAGCTGCAAAAGATCCAACAAGAGGCGGACTTGCAAATACTTTAAATGAATTTAGCGAGAAATCTAGAATAGGAATAATAGTCGATGAAGATAAAATACCAATCCCTCGAGGAGTAAAATCAGCATGTGATATGCTAGGTATAGATCCATTACAAATAGGAAATGAAGGAAAAATTGTAATTGGTGTAGTAAAAGAAAAAGCAGAACAAATATTAGAAACTATTAAGAACCATCCACTTGGAAAAAACGCAGAGATCATAGGCCAAGCAACAAAAAAAGTAGATGGAGTAGTACTAGAAACAACAATTGGCGGGAAAAGAAACTTACACAAACCACTCGGCGACCCAGTACCCCGGATATGTTAATTTTTATACTTTTTTTGTCACAAATTATTAAATAGTATATAAGATTACCAAAAACAGAAATTAATCATATTAATGGAGGCAAATTATTTTATGGCAAAAGGACTTCCAAAGTCATTTAAAAAAGCTCTTTGGGTTTACCATTGCAACACAGGATCATGTAATGGTTGTGATATCGAAATTATTGCAGCACTCTGCCCTCGTTATGATGTAGAAAGATTTGGTATAAAACTTGTAGGAACACCTCGTCATGCAGACGTATTACTTATAACCGGTCCTGTAACAAGAAACATGGTAGATAAAGTAAAAAGAGTATATGCACAAATGCCAGACCCTAAAGCAGTTATCTGCGTTGGTAACTGTGGTAACACAGGAGATGTATTTTATGAATCATATAATCTAGTAGGCCCTGTAGATAACGTCATACCAGTTGATGTTTATGTAATAGGATGCCCACCTCGTCCTGAAGCAATAATCGATGGAGTTGCAAAAGCCTGGGTTAAACTTGAAACACTGGAGGCAAAAAAATGACCAAGGAAAAACCAAAAAAAGAAAAAGAAAAACTAGACGCGGAAGGGCTTGTAAAATATTTTAAAGACGAATTTAAAACAAAGATTAAATCATCTGAAATTAAGAAAAGAAAGACAGGCGCAAAGAAAAAAGAATTCATAAATATCTGGATGAAAATCGATAAAAGTATTTTCAAAAAAGCAATAAAACACTTATGCGACTACCAATTCCCACACCTAGCAGTAGTATCAGGAAACGATCTAGGAAAAACAATAGAACTTATTTATCATTTTTCAATAGACTTTGGAGGAAGATTAGAGGAAATATCACTAAATATTGCAGTTGAAATTCCAAAAAACAAACCAGAGATAGAAACAATATGTGATTACATACCAGGAGCGCTTATAACAGAACGTGAAAAACAAGAAATGCTAGGAGTAAAAGTAATAGGAATACCAGATGACAGAAGAATATTCTTACCAGATGACTTCCCAAAAGATATTTACCCATGGAGAAAAGATGAAAAAGGAATGGAAAAATATATAAGAAATCTACATGAGGTGAAAAAAAATGACAAACAGTAAACAAACAACAAAAACAACATATCAACTTCCAATAGGGCCAATTCACCCAGCACTCAAAGAACCTGTAATGTTTGAATTTGAAATAGAAGGGGAAAGAATCATAGATGCAGATGTAATACTAGGACACGTCCACAGGGCAATAGAATGGACAGGAATGAGAAGAAACCCTATACAGATCATTTATCTTGCAGAAAGAATCTGCGGAATATGCAGCTTTGTACATCCATTTGCATTTGTAAGAGCAGTAGAAAACGCAGTAGACATAGAAGTACCAGAAAGAGCAGACTACCTAAGAGTAGTACACGGTGAACTAGAAAGAATATGCTCACATATGCTATGGGCTGGAGTAGCAGCACACGAAATAGGATTCGACTCAGTACTATTTTTAACATGGGAAATGCGAGAAAAAGCACTCGATCTAACAGAATTTCTCACAGGAAACAGAATAACAAAAGGAATAATGACAATAGGAGGAATAAGAAGAGACATCACCAAAGAACACCTACCAAAAATAAATGAGACACTAAAATACCTAAAAGACAACTTCGAAAAACTAAGAAAAGTCTTCCTAGATGATAAAACATTTATAATGAGATCAAAAAACTGTGGAATACTAACATATGACGACGCACTAAAACTATGCGCAGTAGGACCTACAACAAGAGCATCAGGAGTAAAAAAAGATGTAAGAGTCGACCAAGCATACGCAGCATACAGCGACCTAGACATAAAACACATGACACCAGACATACTAACAGGCGAAGTAAACGGAGACGTATACGACAGAATAATTGTAAGACTGCTAGAAGTAAAACAATCAATAGAACTAATAGAACAAGCAATAGACCAAATACCAGCAGGAGATCTAATGTCAGAACCAAAAATACCAAAACTACTAAACTATATCAAAAAAACACCAGGGGAAGGAATCGGAAGAGACGAAGCACCAAGAGGAGAAGTAATACACTATGTTAAATTCGACGGAGAACACGAACAACCATACACATGGAAAGTAAGAGCCTCAACATATAACAACATACTACCATGGATACCCATGCTAAAAGGAGAACAAATCGCAGACATACCAATAGTAGCAGCATCAACAGACCCATGCATGTCATGCACTAACCGAGTAACAGTAATAGAAAAAAACAAAAAGCACATACTAAACAAAGAAGAACTACATCAACTAAGCGTTAAAAAATCAAGGAGGCTTATGAAATGAAACTATCAATGCTACCACAAGTACTATCACAAATGTTTAAAAAACCATGGACAAACCAATTCCCAGCAAAATATACACCAAACAATACAACACAATTCTTAAAAGATGTAGAAGCAGGAAAAGCAAAAATAAAACCACCAATAGAAACACCAAAAGGATTCAGAGGAAAAATAAAATACGACAAAGAAAAATGCATAGGATGTAAACTATGCATTAGAGTATGTCCATGTGAGGCAATAGAATTTAAAGAAAAAGAAAAAAAAATCAAGATATATGTAGCTAGATGCTGTTTCTGCAGTCAATGCAATGACGTATGCCCAACTAAATGCCTAAGCATGGGAGATGAATTTTTACTAGCAGACACAGATAAACACTCAAAAAATTTAATTGTTGAATAAAGATCAAAATAAAATTATTTTTTCTCTTTTTTTGATTTATAATTTTTATAGATTATAAAAAAACCATAAATAATTAACAAAATACCAATAATTGAAATAGGCCAAAAACCAAAGAAAACCCATATTGAAAAAAGTATGCCTACAAAAATTAATAAAAAAGCAATATCAAAATCTCCCCATTTAAAAAACAAAGCACTCTTAATAGCCAAACTCATACAGACAATATAATAACGTTTATCGTAGAAAAAACTTTTTAATAAATAACTTTAAAAACAAATTATCAATCGTTTATTTTAATGAGCAAAAATTTTGATCTAATTCAAATATTAATTCTTGTTGTAATAGGTATGTTCATTCCATTTTTAGGTGCAATTACTTTAACTTATGGTTTAGATTTAACAGTTTTAGATAATTGGATAAAGATTAGTAATTCTTTTTTGTATTTTCTTTTGTTTTTTGGATTAGAGTTATTGGTAGTTATTATATATTTTACAGTTACCAATAAAATTGCTACAAAAAAAATTAATAGATTTAAAAATAATAAATAGTTACAGCAATTAAAAAAAATCTTAGATAGAAATAATTTCTTTTATTATATTATTTAAATACCAAATTTAGGCGTTCAATTAAAAAAAACGAATTTTTTGTATTTTTAATTATTTTTTTGAGTAAAAAATATATATGTAAATTATTATTCGGGTGACAAAGAGGTAATAAAATATGGCAGTAACAATTGATGAAGAAAAATGTACGGCTTGTGGAGCATGTGTAGAAGCTTGCCCTGTTGATGCATTAAAGATAGACGGCAAAGCAAAAGTAGATGAGGATGCTTGTATCGACTGTGGTACTTGTGTTGATGAGTGTCCTGTTGAAGCTATTGAATTATAAATTTTTTTGATTATCTAATTTTTTTCATTTTTTACTTTTTTATATATTATATCAGCTACAATCCCTGCTCCTTTTTTGTTTAAATGTACTCCGTCTATTGTTAAATATAAGTGTCTTTTTTTTGATATCTGTTTTATTTTCTCTGGTTTTTTTGCTAAATAATCACTTATTATACCTGGTGTTTCAAGCATGTAATCAGAGGTATCTTTTGAAGATAAATAATTAAAAAAAATTTTTTGTATATCGATGTATTCAATTTTTTTGTTTTCTTTTATTATTTTTTTTATTTCACCTGATAAAACTTTTAGATTTTTATTCCATACGCTTTCTATGTTTTCTCCTAAAATTAAAGGGGATATTACATATATTTTTTTTGAAATATTGTCAAGTTTTTCAATGATTTTTTTATAGTTTTTTTTGAATTCTTCTATGTTTTCTGCTTTTTTTTGTTTGAATATTATTTTTATTGGAGAAGTAATAAATGAGGTTTTTGTTAATACATCATTTGTTCCAACCCAGAGAAATGTTAGATCATATTCTTCTTTGAAATTGATTTTTTTCATTCGATTTAAAAGGCTGTATACTGTGTCTCCTCCCCGCCCATGGTTTTTGAGTTTATGATTTTTTAATTTTTTTTCTAAAATGTTGTAAAATGATACGCCAGGTATACCTTCGATTAAACTGTCACCTATAAATAATATTTTAATTTTTTATCACTCTAGGGTAATTGATTTAGCGTATACTAATTTTTTCTTATTAAAAAAAATTTTTGAGAAAAGTCCTCATTATATTATATGTTGGCGAATCTTTGTTTTATAGATAGAAAAAAAGGAAAGGAGATGATTGATTTTCTTAGTGTTCGATTATTTCTAGGTTTTCGTAATCTCCTAAGAAAAAGAAATCATTTGTTTCTGAATCAACATTGATAGATCCAAAACCTATTTTGATAAACCAACCTGATAATCCTTCTATTATTACAGTATGTGGTTTGTTTTTTATTTCTGTTTGATTTTTAAATGTCATACTTGATTTTTCATATATAAAAGTTCCAAATGTTTCTGAGGCATTTTCTGGGTCTTCTATTTCTTTATTGTAGGTGATTTTGATGTCCATGTTTTTTATATATACTAATTTGAATATTCCTGGTTTATTGTTTTCTAATATTCTTTGGATTTTTTTGATTTTAAAATAATTACCATCTAGGAACTCTATTTCATATGAGTCTGATTCTAAAACTCCACCGGTTAGTACACCTTTGTCTTCTTGTTGAGTTATCATATTTATTTTTGTTAAGGATCTTGCTATATTCATATTCATGTTATTTGCTGCTGCAGATGAAACTCCGATTGTTATTAGCCCAATACATATTAGTAGTGTTATTGTTTTATATTTCATATTATCACAAATAATTTTATATTTTTATTAATATATAAATGGTTGTATGTTGTTTGGAAAAAACCAAACAAAAAAAAATTTAAAATTTGCTAATTATATTTTAATATAAAACCCTTGGTTAAAATTAATAAAAAAAAGAAAAAAATATTTTATTTTATTATTATTAGCACTGAGAATGGTAATATTAAACCATTATCTTTTAGAAATTTTTCTAGTTTTTCGCTGTCACTTAGTATGTCTACAATTTCTTTATCTGTTATTTCGTCTTTTTTAGTGTCGGAATCTTTTTCTTTTTTATCTATTTTAACATATTTAACTCCAACTGATTCAGCTTGTAATTGTACATTATCTAAAACAAAGCCTTTTAATTGATTTGTTGAAATTGTTGCTGGTGCATCACCATAACCAGCTGAGTAGTCTCCATCTCTTGTTACTTTTTCTTTCCATTCGTCATCAAGATCATGGGTTTTGACATATTCTTCAACAGCAACTCGTTCATAGACCAATGCTTCGTATACTGCATTTGTTTCCTCTGCGATTTCTTTCCATATTTCTATGCCTTCTGTGCTCATACCTGAACCACTGATTGTGTAAACATATATTCCTTTATCTTGAGCATCTTCTATGTTTTCTTTATAATCCATAGGTGTTATGGTAATATCTTGACTTTCTATATATGGCTTGGTTCTTGGAGGTGCATCTCCAATTAAAAATATCATTCTTCTGCTCTCAGAAGAGTTATAGATAGGGTTTTGTTGATCATCATATATTACATCATCATCTGGGTTAGATTCAATTTCTCTCCATCTCATTTCATTAATTCCAATATCAAGGCCTAGTGATACTGTTTCTTTATAATCTCCACCACCAGAAGCTTGTATTTCATCAAGGAATTGTTTTGCAGCATCGATATCATCTGTTAAATCAAATTTTTTTGTTAAATACTCTCTTTCTTCATCTGGATAGTCTCTATAAATAACGAATCCAATCATAATATCTGGTTTTGGTGTACCATTTTCGATTTCTTCGATAATGTTTCTAATATGCATTTTTACTTCTCTTATTTCATCTGCCATCGATCCGGTTGTATCAATTACAAAAACAACATCTAGTTTCGGAGGCTCCATAATTTTTTCATCATTATTTTCATTATCTTGTTGATTTGCTAAAACCGCTGTTGGTGTTAGTAAAACAACTAAAGCTACAAGTCCTAATAATTTTTTCATATTTTTATCACCAATTAATTTTTTATGTTTTTAAAAGTATATAAAAACCTGGAAAACGTTCGGGAAAAACCAAACAAAAATTTTTTTTTATATAGCTAAGGCTAAACAGTAAAAAATTCCAAAATCAGCAGTCCTCATTATATTATATGTTGGCGAATTTTTTTTCTTTTAAAATTTTTCGACTTTTTCCATTACACTTTTTCTAACGTTTTCAGGTGTAAATTCTTCTAGATGCCCTGGTACTTTTATTAATGGTATTTTTTGATCCTGTAAGTATTCAATAGCTGGAATTGTTTTATTTTTGAATTCTTGCAATCTGGAACGAATTTTTTCTTCAGTATCGTCAGATCTTTGGATTACATCAACATTGCACTTTTCGCATTTTCCGTCTTTTGGAGGTTTATATTTTAAATGAAAGACTTTACCACATTTAGGACATATACGTCGTTGTACAGTTCTTTTAATTATTCTCTCATCACTATTGTCTACTAATACTATAAAATCTATTTTTATGTTATGTTTTTTTGTTAGGTCCATTAAAAATTCTGCTTGGTTAATTGTTCGAGGGTATCCATCTAGGATTTTACCAGTATAGTTATTTTTTGAAAATTCTGCTTCAAATAAAGCATTTACTATATAATCTGGTCCAAAGAGCCCTTGATCAACAAAATATTTTGCTTTTAATCCTAGAATAATATCTTTATCGTCTGTTCCAATTATTTTTTCAATTTTTTCATCAGATATAAAACGATCATTTTCTTCATCCCAGAATTGTTTTAGATCACCATCATACTCATATTTATTGTATAAACCAAGATAATGTCGGAATATATCTCCTGTTGATAATTGCTCAAGTTTAAATTCTTCTTTTAGTACATCTATTCTAGGTTGTTTACCTGCTCCGCTTTTACCAGTAACAATAACATTTGAGATTTTATTTGACATATTTGCAGCTTAATTAAAAACGAATATTTAACAATTATTATATTAATAACTTTTAGTTTTCCTTTATATAATCCCAGTTTTTATATGCTTCAATTCTCGCATCTTTTAATGGCTTTTTTTTGCCGTTACCTGAGCTTAATATATCTATTATAACTCCTTCAATGTCACGTACGATTATCTCTGTTTCATCTTTGTTGTAATCTGTTGTAAAAATTTTTCCTTCTTTGTAGATTACTCCTTGTTCAGAGTTGTATACTGGATTTTTATCTAGTTGTAGTTCAGAATCATAATCTTTGATATCTTCTAATTTTCTAAGTTGATATGCATCTTCTGCCATGCCTATCATCGTTCTAAATAATTGTATTTTTTTCGGGTCTTCTTCAGCTTTTATTTGTTCTTTGACATTTGATATTATTGCTGGTATATCCTGTGTGTTTATAGTTAGTAATATTTTTTTCCAAAACCAGTTATAAGTTTTGTTTGCACGGGCATTTATATGTTCTGGTGGTTTGTTTGGATATAAAATAATTTTACCATTTAAAATACGGTGTTTTTTTCGCCATTCATTACGTTTTCTGTCTAGTTCTTTTTTCCTTGTAGTTTTTTTATTTATCTCAAATGCCTCCTAAGTATGTTTATTATATATGGCTAGAAGGCTTATTATATTTGTTAATTTTTTATTGTTTTTTTGTCATATCTGAACTGTATATTGCAACTACCTTCAAAGCTTACCATACAGGGCCCTACAGGTGTTGTTGGTGTGCATTTTTTTGCATAAAGTGGACATTGAGATGGAGTTATTAATCCTCTTAATAGTTCCCCGCATCTGCATCCTTTTGGTTCTTTGAATTCTTTGTTTTCAATAATTTTTAGCGCATCTTCATATTTTTTACGAGCGTTATATTCTTTGTATTTGTCTTTTAAAATTAAACCTGAGTTTTTTATTTTTGGAAAACCTCTCCATTTAACAGTTTTTGTTTCAAAAACATCTTTTATTGCTTTTTGAGCTATTTCATTTCCTTTTTTATGAACTGCTCTGTAGTATTCGTTTTCAATGCATGCCTTTTCATTTTTTATTTGTTTTACTAGCATCCAAACTGACATTAGTATGTCTAATGGTTCGAAACCTGCGACAACTTGTGGAATTTTATATTTCTTTGATAAGAACTCATATGGTTCTGTTCCTATGATTGTTGACACATGTCCTGGTTCTATTAATCCATCTATTTTTATCTCTCCCATTTCAATTATTGATTTTAATGCAGGTGGAATTGTACGATGGCAGCTTAGGATTGAAAAATTTTTTGGTGGTTTTTTTAATATAACTGATGCTGTTGTAGGTGCTGTTGTTTCAAAACCAACTGCCATAAATACAACTTCTTCGTCCTTGTTTTCCGCTGCATGTTTTACGGCATCTTCAATTCCGTATACTGTTTTAACATCATAGCCTTCTGTTTTTAGGTTTTGTAATGATTGTTTTTCACCTGGTACGTTTATCATATCACCAAATGATGCCACTGTTATCCCTTTTTTTGCTAATATAAGCATTTCTTCTATTTCTTTAGGTGTTGTTACACAGACAGGGCAGCCTGGTCCTTGACTGATTTCTATCCCGCAACTTGAAAGTAGTTCATCAAGTCCATTTTTTACTAATGTATCCTGATGTGTGCCACATACATGCATAAATTTGTAGTTTACATCAAGTTTTTTTATTTTTGATACTATCTGTTTGGCTAGTTTTTTATCTTTCAATGAAAACATTAAAGCTCCTCCATTGAAAGCATTTCTTTGAAAAGTTCTAATGTCTTTTTTGCTTCTTTTTCATCAAGTACTTCTATTGCAAAACCAGCGTGTACTAAAACATAATCTCCTTTTTTTACTTTGACTAGTGTAATATTTGCTTTTCTTTTTGTCCCATCACCGTAATCAACCATAGCGTGCTCTTTGTTTTTTTCAATTTCTATGATTTTTCCAGGTATAGCAAGACACATAGTTTTTCCGTCTATATCCTTATATATTATAAATTTATGCTTGAATTTAATAGTTAAAGCTATATAGAACATTATGTTTAGACGCATAAAGTCCAATGAAATAGGATGGAATAGACATGAATCAATTAGAAGAAACAACATCTGTTTGTCCTGCATGTTTTAGAGATGGAAAAATTCATAAAATAGATGCTCAAATAGTTGAAGAAAACGGTAAAGTCTACATAGTAAAAAAATGTGAAAAACATGGTTCATTTAAAGACATATATTTCAGTGATTCAAAGTTATATAAGAAATGGATTAAATACAAGGTAACTGGTCAAGACTCTCCCGATGTTAAAACAAAAGTATTCGATGAAGAAAAACTATATGATATGCACAAATCACAAAGCGTTCTTACTAACTTGCTTATAACAAATAGATGCGATCTTAGATGCAGCTATTGTTTCATGAACGCTGGAGCATCAGGATCTGTATATGAGCCCTCGCTAGATCAAATAAAAAAATTATTAATACAAGCAAGAAACGAGAGACCAATGGGCTCAAAAGCAATACAGATAACTGGTGGAGAACCAACAATAAGAGAAGATCTACTAGACATTGTTAAAATGTCAAAAGAATTAGGATTTTCACATGTACAAGTTAACACAAATGGTATTAAACTTGCTGAAAGCGTTGAATATTGTCAAAAATTAAAAGATGCAAAAGTAAACACGATCTATATGAGTTTTGATGGAGTCACAAAAGAAACAAATCCATGGATAGATAAAAACAAACAAGCAATAGAGAATTTAAGAAAAGTCAATCTCAAAGTAGTATTAGTCCCTGTTTTAATAGGGGGTAAAAACCTAAAAGAAACAGGGAAAATCGTACGTTTCGCAATAGACAACATGGATATCGTTAGAGGTGTAAATTTTCAACCAATATCATTCTGTGGCAGAGTAACGAAACTCAAAGATGAAAAAAGAGATAAACAACGCGTTGACTACGTTATGATGATGGAAGATATTGAAAAAGAATTTAATGGAGATATATCAAGAGATGATTTTTATCCAGTTCCATTTGTCTTTCCAATATCAAAATTAATTGAAATGTTAAAAGGAGAAACACAAGTAGAATTTACAGCCCATCCAGGTTGCGGAGGAGCAACATACTTATTTGTAGACGAAAATAAAAAAGTGATACCTGTTACAAGATTTATAAATGTTGAACCAATGTTTGAATTCATAGATAAACAAAGTCAAATTAAAGGACCATTGAAAAAAATAAGAGTAGCATCTGCTTTTCTAAAAAATATTGACAAATTTGTAGATAAAGAAAAAGCACCAAAAGGTTTTGATTTGAAAAAACTACTAAAAGATGCAGCTATTGGCGGAAGCTACAACTCACTACGTGGATTTCATTATAAAAGCTTGTTTGTAGGATCAATGTGGTTCCAAGACTCATTTAATTTAAATGTAGATAGACTAAAAAGATGCGTAATACATTATACAACACTTGAGGGAATTGTACCTTTCTGTGCTTATAACGGACTTGGAATAGGAGACAAAATAAGAGAAAAACATTCAATGACTATAAAAGAATGGGAAAAACAAACAGGCAGAAAATTAAAAGATGACCTTAGAAAAGACGTTCCATTATCCTAAATAAAATAGTTGAGTAATAAGGCTTTAGAAAAAAAATGAATACTAATCAAAAAATAATTGGTTACACATTTGCAATGGTATGTATAATCTCAGCTTTATACTTAATTACTACAGCTGTATTTGTTTTAAATAATCAAGAATATTTAAATGAAGTAGCAGAAGAACAAGGATTCAATACAAATCAAGCTTATATATCAGTTATAACAAGCTTTGCAATATTGATTATGCCATTAATTTTTTTAGCAGTTGTAATTATTATAATAATACGTTATCTAGATAAAAATAACAAAGTAAATCAAATAAAAAAAACAAATAATAATCATTTATTTGGAAATGTTTTACCATATAACTATTATGCATTGTTCGGCTCAGAAGAAGATCAAAAAGAAGGTGAAAGTAATAAAAATAACCTTCTTAAATCAATTATTTTATATCTGAAAAATCCAGTTTATAAATTAAAACCAAAAAAAACAAGTTTTAATTCTAAATTTTGGGATGTTTTAAGAATAACCTCTCTTACAATTTTTATCTCTTTTTTACTAGGACTCATTCTGACTTTTGCATTAAATGCTGTTGGTTATAATATGGATCAACATGCTTTATCTGATCCTGAATGGCAATTTCCAATTGTAATAATTTTATATGGTATATTGATAGGTCCTATCCAGGAAGAATTAACTTGTAGAATGGGTTTAAAATATTCACCTTTTAGATTAAGTTTTTCATTAGCTTTTTTTACGATATTAATTTTTCCAATGATTATTTCATATCTTGATTTTTCAATAAGCTCAGAGATTTATATTCTGATAATTATCTCATCGTTTTCTTTGATAGGCGTTGTTTTAGGTCTATATCTTAAATATCGGGCAAATCAAAAACCTATAATAAATTTTTATAAAAGTAATTTCAGGTTTATTTTTTATCTCTCTGCGGTTGTTTTTGCAGCTCTTCATTTCTCAAATTACAGTAACTTTGGACAGATATGGTTTTTAGCACCACTGCTTGTGTCATCTCAATTTGTAGGTGGTGTAACGCTTGCATATGTTAGAATGAAATATGGTCTTTCTTGGTCTATATTTCAACATATGGCAACAAATGCTATTTTTTTTTCACCAACTATTCTTTCAGGTATTGTAAAAATAAACGATGCAAATAATACACTTGGTTCAGAATCAATCTTATTAGCATTATTTACAATAATAGGTTTAATTATTGTTTTTGTTGTATTATTTTCTTCTATGCATCCTATATGTGAGTATTTATATCTAAAACATAGTAAAAACTTAGATATTTAATTTTTTTATCTGTTTTTTTATTTAAATATTGAGATAACATTTTATCTGATAACTGTATTACAGGCAAAAAATAAGGTTTAAAAATCATTGGTGAAAAAAATATGGTTGAAAAAAACAAAGAATCATTAGAAACTAGAGTTAAATCATTGCCTATTAACATTGCAGAACCTGCTGCTTTAGGTTTATTTGGTCTTGCAGTAGCGGCTCTTGTATTAGGCGCAGCAGATTTAGGATGGACATCTGCTGAGGCTAAATCACTTATGATTCCCTGGGTATTATTTTTTGGAGCAACAGCTCAATTGATAGCAGGTCTTATGGAATTTAAAAGAAACAATGTTTTTGGATCTACTGTTTTCACTGTTTATGCGATGACCATGTATTCAATTGCATTAACTCTTTTTATAACAGTTTTTACAGATATCACATTTGATATAAACCATTATGCATTTGGTTTAATTGCGATACTAATATTTACTTTAATTGCAACAGCTGCATCAATTATGACAAACAAAGTTTTATTTTCGATACTAATATGTGTAGACCTTGCTGCTATTGCTTTAATATTTCATTTCTTAAATGGTAATTCACCTGAACCTGCTGGATTATTTTTAGTTGCAACCTCGGCATTATCGTTTTATGCAGCCGCTGCGATTCTAATAAATACTATGGCTGGAAGGACTATTATTCCTCTTGGATCACCCATATGGAAACCATAATTATTATAAAAATTTCCTTTGATAAATCAGATATTTATAAAAATATTTGGGTGTAGGCCGTAAGTCCCTTTACAACATGAGAAAAACAAGATTTTTTCATTTTTTTTTATAACTTTAGAAAACGCTTAATTAGCTGATAAATTATAAGAAAGTTATCTAGGAAATGTAGTAATGATTTGTTAGTTGCTCTGTTTTTCGGCATGCTTACTTCAATTATTTCCCATTCGCTTTCCAATCCTTTATTATCTACGACTTTAACCTTTAATGTATAACTACCTTGTTTTGTCCAGGTGTGATTTACAGATATCTTAGAAGGTTCATTAGCTAATACCTCATATGGTCCTAGCCATTCATTATCTGCTTTGTCACCCCAATCTATCCAAATATATAAAAAATCATAAGTAGGATCCTCTATGGTTATATTATATTGACATCGTTCTCGTATTTTTCCTACTCTAGGTCCATCTATAATAGGTGTTTTAGGAGCTTGATTGTCACCAAAACAATACAAATAACCAACATTGTCACCTATATACACTTTATCATCATATATTGCAGGTGATAAATCAATAGCGCTAAAGGTGGAATAACTCCATATTTTTTCACCAGAATCTGCATTTAAACAATACATATTATTGTCAAAAGAACCAAAATATACATTATTATCTGTTAAAGCAGGAGATGAGGAAACGTAGCCTCCAGTTGTATAATTCCAAATTTTATCACCATTATATGCATCTAAACAATACATATTATCATCATAAGAGCCAACATATAATTTACCATCATTAATAGCTGGTGAAGAAACAACATTATTCTGAGTTGTAAAATTCCAATTTTTTTCACCAGAATCTGTATCTAAACAATATACATTACCATCTTTGACACCAAAATAGACTTTACCATCCCAAATAGCTGGAGAAGATACTATCCAACTTTCAGTATTATAATTCCAAATTTTATCACCATTATATGCATCTAAACAATACATATTATCATCATAAGAGCCAACATATAATTTACCATCGTGTACAGCTGGGCAAGAATAAATAGATCCATCAATACTATAAATCCAAATATCTTCACCGGTATCTGCATCATAACAATGAACATCACCGTATTGAGAGCAAATATATAACTTATTATCATAAATTGTTGGATGATTCCTCCACCAACTATCATAGTTTTCACCAATGTAATTAACCCATATTTCTTCACCATCATTTGCATCTAAACAATATAAAAAACCAAATACAGTGCCAAAATATACCTTATCGTTATTTACAGCTGGAGAGTAAGGCCTTCCTTGACAAGTATATTCCCATATTACTTTACCATTATCTGCATCTAAACAATAAAAATAATAATCAAACATTCCTACCGACCCAATATATATTTTACTATTATATACAGCAGGAGAAGAAGAATCATCAGTACCTATGTAAATACTCCACAACTCATTATTTGTATCTGGTCCTTCAGAATTAGAATAACCAGTATGCTGAGGATCATGACCTAACATTGGCCAATCTGCAACCGCAAGTGTTGGTAAAGTAGCAGTTATCATTATTATAATAAAAAAATTTATTATTTTCATATTCATATCTATCATCCAAGTAAATACTAAAATACAATTTATAATATATAAATTCTATGATATTAATATTGAAAACACATTAAAACATATTAATTTATTCTAATAAATAAGTGATTGAAAATGAATCATGTTGTCTATTTAGATACGAAAGCCAATGAAATGGAAAAAATTTTAGCAAATCAAAAAACAATGATTATACGTGGTGCAATGGGGCGAAAAGTGCCTTATGGAAAAGTTAAAAAGAATGATATTTTGTATTTAATTAACAATAATGCCGAAGGCAAAATAAAAGCTGTAGCAGAAGTTAATGATGTGATCAATTCTGAAAAGATGGATAAAATTAAATCATCAGAATTTATAAATAAATATCAAGATAAATTACAGCTAACTGAAAATCAATTTAAAAGATGGGCTGGAAAGAGATACTTAGTATTAATTGAGATCAAAAACGTAAAGGAAATTACACCCTTTCAATTCAATCGAGATGATTTTAAAAACAGAATGGATGATTGGCTAATATTTGAAAAAATTGAAGAAATAAAAAAATAATTAATTTTTAGTTGTTGGGTGTAGGCCGTAAGCCTCTTTAGGACGGTCTCTTCTTCTTATTTTTTTATTATTTTGAAGACAGAAGTACATGAAAAATCTATTAATTGTATTGTTATATTACAAAAAATGGAGTTAATTGTGGATTTAAAAGAATTAGGTTGGGATCAAAATCTTTCAAAAATATCAAATGAGGATGATACCAATAATATAATTCCTGGGAGAATTTCAACCCATAGCGGTAAACATTATGTAGTTATTACACAAGATGGAGAACACAAAGCGATTATTTCAAACTCTTTTTTAAAATCAATAAATCAAAAATCAGATATTCCCACAGTAGGTGACTGGGTAGGATTAGAAGTAAATCCTGAAATTAATACTAATCATATACGATTTGTATTTCCCAGGAAGAATAAACTATCCCGGAAGGTTGCAGGAACAAAATCTGAAGAGCAAATCATTGCATCAAACATTGATATTGTTTTTATTATGACAAGTGCTGACTCAGATTTTAATGTTAGGAGACTTGAACGATATTTATCTATGGTTTATGAGATAAATGCTCATCCAATAATTGTTATAAATAAAATTGATAAAACAAATGATTTTGAAAAATATAAAACTAAAGCAGAAAAAATTTGTAGAGATGTACCAATTATTACGATTAGTGCTAAAGAAGGAAAAGGCATTGAGGAGATTTCAAAATATACAAAAATTGGGAAAACAATAGTTCTTGTCGGATCATCAGGTGTTGGGAAATCTACACTTATTAATTATTTACTTGGTTATTCTCGTCAAGCAGTTGGTGAGATACGAAAATCTGATGACAAAGGCAGACATATTACTACTTCTCGTGAATTAATTATTTTACCAAATGGTGGAATAATAATTGATAATCCGGGTATTAGAGAATTGCAACTTTGGTCTTCTGGAGAAGGTATTTCAAAATTATTTTCCGATATTGAAGAAATAAGCAAATTATGTAAGTTTAAAGACTGCAGTCATGAACATGAACCAGGATGTGCTGTTAAAAAAGCAGTAGAAGAAGGAACAATCACAATTGAAAGATTAAATAGTTATAAAAAACTTTTAAGAGAAAAAGATCACTTGTCTCTTAGAAGAGATATTTATAAAAAAAGAAAAAAAGATAAAAAACTTGCAAAAATGTATAGAACAGGACATGATATAAGAAGATATAAAGGTGAAAAATAATAAAAGACTGAAAAGATAATTGCATGTGATTTTTTTTAGTTGTTGGGTGTAGGCCGTAAGCCTCTTTACAACACCTGTTTCTCCTTTATTTTTTCATTTTTTACAAGACAGAAGTGCAAAATAGAACATAGATAAAATTTTTTAAAATAATCAAAATATTTATATATTATATAGACTGATAAATATATAAATTAGGAGAAAAACATATGCATACAAAAAAATATATAGCAATTACAATTTGTTTATTGTTTATTTTAAATTTTTTTATTATCACTGTTAATGCTGAAGAGAACATAGAGATTTGTACAGAACCAATAACAATATATGTTGATGATGACAACACTGAAGGACCCTGGGACGGAACAATAGAGCATCCTTACAAAGAGATTCAAGATGGTATAGATAATGCATCGGATGGTGATACTGTATTTGTCCATAATGGGACATATGTTGAAAATATTGTTATAAATAAATCAATAACTCTTACAGGGGAAAACAGGATTAATACAATTATTGATGCTAATGAAAATGGAGATACGATCTATATCTCTGCCGACTATGTATATATTACCGGTTTTTCAATATTGCATAGTGGAGACAATTATCTTCATGATGCTGGAATTGATATAGATTCCAATTATAATTCAATCATGGACAATACTATAAAAAACAACATTTGCGATGGTATAACTCTCAGAAATTCAAGAAACAATATAATTTCCAACAACAACATCAATAATAATGGTGGTATTGGTATTGAACTTAGCTCTTCTAGCAACAACAATACTATTTCTAGTAATATCATAAACAACAACGGCAATGGTGGTATGCACCTTGAAGATTCCTTTAATAATACTATTTCAACCAATGTTATCGAAAACAGTGGATACGATAATATAGATCTTGACTCTTCAAGCAATAACACTATTTCTGATAACATCATTAAAAACAATAGTCAATTCGAAGGTATATCTCTTAGTTCATCCAGTAACTTCAACTCCATATCTAACAATACTATCATCAACAACAATCTCGGTGCTATAGATCTATATTGTTCCTGCAACTACAACATTATAACCGATAACACAATTAAAAATAACAATCTTAATGCCATAGACCTCTATGAGTCCAGTAATAATATTATTTCAGACAACATCATCGAAAATAACAGAGATGGTGCTATTGACCTCAGTCGTTCTAGTAACAACAATATTATTTCTGGTAACACTATCAAAAACAACGGCGACCCAGGATTAGATCTCAGCTACTGTAGCGATAATATAGTTTACCATAACAATTTTATTAATAATATTCTAAACGCTTATGATTGGACAGGACATAACATTTGGTACAATACATCTTTACTGGGAGGTAACTACTGGGATGACTACACTGGAACAGATCTTGATAATAATGGAATAGGCGATACACCATATGACATTTCTGGCGGTGATTGTCAAGATTTATATCCATTAATGAAACCATATGGCAGTGATGAGCCACCATTAGAGCCAGAACTTAGTGTCTCTATTGATACTGGTTTTGGATTGCTGTTTAATAAAGTAAGTGCATCTGTTGAAAACACAGGTGACGTTGCTGCTTTTAATGTTAATCTTAGTTTATATGTAGAATATGGTCTTCTTAATAATAAAGTAAACAGTAGTGTTGAGATTAGTGTTCTAGAAGTAGGAAGTGATTCTGATCCACACGAAATTGAGGGTCTTCGTGGTTTTGGACCAATAGAAGTTACTGCAAAAGCGTCTGCTAATAATGCTGAAACTGTTGATACAAAATTGTCAGGTTGGATTATTGGAAGGTTTATAATTTTAATTTCCTAAGCATATAAACTCTTTTTGTATTCTATTTGTCTTTGAATTACTTCGGAATAAGTTTCTCCTTTTTCTACAATTTTATAAAAGTTATGCTGGGTGTAGGCCGTAAGCCTCTTTAAGACAACTTTTTCTCCTTTTTTTCAACTTTTAAAGACAGAAGTCCATGAAATTTATATCTTTCATATTTCATCTATTATTGTTTTAATTTGTTTGTAAAATTGTTCAGCATCTTCAATTGCTTGTTGTGCTTCATAATCAGAAATAAGAAAATCTAATGCATATAATGTGTTATGTCGATTTCTTCTATATGCATCGAGCTGGTTTGAAAGACTCCTCAATTTTGGATAAGTTTCCCGCATATATGAAACTATACAGAGGTGACTTCTTTCTTTTATTCCATCTTTGAATAGTAATGCTCTTGCAGAATGAAACATTGAGGTGTAAGAACAAAATATAACAAGATTATTGTTTTTCATTTCAAGATTGTCCTTTGCATTTTGAATATAGTTTAGACTTGTTTCTAGAGATTTTATTGCATATTGTTTTGAAGGTTTAGTTTTTCGCAATAAACCTTCTTTATAACAATCATTTAGTTTCATGGTAATCCACTTCCATATAAAACAATATGATTTCGAATTATTGAGTCATAGAATATTTTATCCTTTTCTTTTATTTTTTGCCAATCTGAAATTGTAAATATTTGAGAGGATATTATTTTTTTAATTTTACTTTCTAATTTTTGTATTGCGTTTGTAAATTGTTTTTTCTTATTTACGAGTATCACTAAATCAATATCGCTTTTTGAATCATATTCTCCATTTGCATGAGAACCATATAGAATAATTGAGATTATTGAATCATCATTTTTTAGGAATTCTTCGATTAATTTATTTTTTTTAAATTCTATAATTGTGTTTAAGATTTTCATCTGTTTTACTATCTCAGATTCATTATTAAGATTGTATAGATGAACATTCCCTACAATTTCTTTATTTAATATTTTATCTTTGTAAATATTATTTAAAAAAACATTTACTGTTCCAGATCCAATTCCTGTGTCTCTTGAAATTTCTTTTGTATAAAATGAATGATCAGGATTGTTTAAAAAAATTCTTAATAGTTTCCAATCCTTATATTTTTCAAACATCTCTTCAATATGCATAGTTTATAAAACTATCGTTCAATATATAAAACTTTCGTTCTATTAATAAAACTTTTAAAAAAATGAATGCTGTTGGGTGTAGTCCGTAAGCTTTTTTACTTCTTTAATAAATTAAAAATTAACAAGAAGTAGAGAACGGAATTATTTTGATAACTTAAATATTATTATGATTGCTATTGTAACACAACATTTATTTATTATTAAATATAATTATAATATCATATTATAAATGGTTTGATACAATATGAAATTCAAAATATTTTCAATAACATCTGTTATTATACTAATATTATCTGGCTTGATAATTACTCCTCCATCAAGAGGAGATAATGTTAAACAAGATATAAACCAACAATCAGAAATACCAATTGATATGGATTTTACACTCGATACTATCAATAAGCTAACTGGTATAATTCAACAGAAAGATCAAAATGGAAGTTTTATCTACTGGCAAGGACGAGACTTTGGAACACCCGGTGAACGGGAGGCAGCTCGTATTCTCAAAGAAGAAGTCTGGGATGAACATATAGCAAAAAATAATGAAAACATCCCAAATGCAACATTAGATAAGATTGAGGGTGAAAGACTTACAAGGAAGGTAGGTGTTGAATCCCAGAATGACTATAATCTAACTTTTTTCTTTGGAAACGAGGAATTGCGTCCACCTAAATCTGAATATTTCCCAGTGCGTGACCATGAAGAAGGAATTCATATTTTTTCAAATGCAAAAGTTCATATCACTCCAAATTGGGCATATGGATTAATTAAGACAGAAGATAAAGAGACAATATCTGATAAAATATCAAGATTTTTAGATAAAAGTAGTTATCATATTTATTTAATAGAGATGGAAAAAATTGAACAAATGCTTGGCTATCCAAAAAAAGGTGAATATAGTTTTCTTGATGTAGTTAAAAGACTAGCATGTTTTACCAATGCTGATGCTTTTCTCTTTGCAGATTACTTTGACGATACTCATTTTATGACTCCCGCAGTATGTGATATACCTGGTATGACGATTAATGGATCGCTCGGAAAAAAAATTAAAAACAGTATTAAAAATGGTATTTCTGTAGAAGCTGATTTCTATATAAATACAAAAGAGTTATTTGTTGAAAGTTATAATGTGATAGGTACTATCCCCGGCGAGGTTGACGATATTGTTTTTGTAGGCGCTCATTATGATTCTATGTGGTGTCAAGGAGCATGTGATGATTCCTGTAGCGTAGCTATCACATTTGCTATAGCTAAATATTTTTCAGATAACCATATTAAACCTTATTATACATTAAAATTTGCTGCATGGGCTGGAGAAGAATATCCTCCAAAACGTGGCTCAGCAAGCTATATTAATAAATATAAAAACGAAGAAATATACAAATATTGTTTCTGTTTAGCAGCTCTAGGTTTTAAAAATAGTAGTATCCCAAAAGAAAACATTGGTTTGAACTTTTGGTCTATTAGAAGAATGCCTAAGAATTTTAAAGATGAGGTTAAGAAAATTGATTATACAATGATTAGTGGTGGCTATCGAAATACTGTAATAAACGAAAGATTTTATTCTTTGTTATGGTATGCAGTTGATGCACAATCCTTCTTTAAACATACAATAAGTGGAGTTTTTTGTTTTGCAAAAGGAACTTCGTATGTTCCATTAAAAGATTTTTATCATCGAGATGGAAACAACCACACTAAAGGAGATACATTGGAAATAGCAGATTTCGATGATGTAAATGCTACTGCACAGGTGGCATTATCTGTTATTAAAAAAGCAAGTGAAAAACCAGATTATCCAATTTTTTATAAATTACTATCAAAGATTGTAAAAATTAAAAATAACCTGATAAAATGATGTTGTGATGTGATGAAAAAAACAATAGCTATAGCCTTAGCCGGATTAATTATTTCTATTTGTTTTTTTGTTAACTCTGTTTCTAGTGAAAATAATATAAATATAATTATAGACATAACAGAACAGGGAATTGACCCAGAATCAGAAATACCCATCAATACAGAATTCATCTATTCCATACAAGAAAACCTTTCAACAATCATTTTTGATTATTTCAGAGGACGTGAATTTGGAACTCCCGGAGAAAGAGAAGCAGCAAGAAGATTAAAAGAAAGCTGGGATGAACATATAGCAAAAAATAATTCTGACATTCCAGATGCAGAGCTAGATCCAATTGATAATGCATTACTTAATAATAGAATTGGTTTTAAAAGCCAAGATGATTATTTTTTAAAACTAAGTTTCAACGGTGAAGAAAAACAGATACCTGATACCGAATGTCATCCTGTTCCCCCGGCATTACTATTTGGAAGTGTTCATGAAATACAAAACGCTGAAATAATTATTACACCAGATTTCCTATATAATCCTAAATCAAATATAATGCAAAAAAACAACTCTGTAAATATAACGAATTCATATGATAATAATAAAAGCTATGTATATTTAATTGAAATGAAGAAACTTGAAGATCATGGAGTTAAATGGTATCATTGGGATAGCCTTTTATTTAAATTAATTCGTTTTACAAAAAGTAATAAGAAATATCCGACACCTGATGGTTTTATTTGTGCAGATTATACCAAGGATGCACATTGGTGTTCTCGTATTTCATCAACATTTGGCGTTCTTCGGATACCAGGTATGATGATAAATGGAAGCCTTGGGGAAAAAATAAGAAAAGAAATTGAAGAAAACAATGATGGAAATGTAACAGCGGATATTGAAATCTGTTTACATTCCTTTAGAGATATTGAAAGTTATAATGTCATTGGAACAATTCCTGGTGTTAGTAAAAAGATTGTGATAGTGAGTGCTCATTATGATGGATGGTGGGGGCAATGCTCAGGTGATGACACTGCAAGTGTTTCAATTGTATGGGCTATTGCAAAATATTTTTCAGATAATAATATTAAACCTTATTATACATTAAAATTTGCTGCATGGGCTGGTGAAGAATATGGTTGTAGAGGCTCAAAAAACTATGTTCAAAAAAACAGATTTAAGCAACAAATAAAATACAGCATAACTCTTGGTGCAGTTGGATATAGAAATAACAGTGGCTATACAAAAGAACAAACAGCGTTACATGTTTCACATATGGGGAAATCACCATTTGGGCTTATGAGGAAACTTAGGGAATATAATTATACAGAGGAAAGTGGCGGATACGGTGGAATTGATACTAGAGTTATCGCAAAGGAAACTTTTTTACTTGACACTGGAAGTTTTATTGGACTTGCTCGGGGAATATTTAGTTTTGAATATGGGGATGTAGATACAATTGGGCTCGCATGGCATAGAGATGGAGAAAATCACACAGCAGGAAATACAATTGATCTAATAGATCAAAAATCAACTTTGGCTTGTGCAAAAATAATATTAGAAACAGTAAAACAATGCAGTGAAAAACCAAGATTATTATCAATTTTTGATTTTAGATGTTGGGTGTAGGCCGTAAGCCTCTTTATGTTTTTTTAATTATGAAATGGACATTGATCTTGTATACATTCATTATTTAAATCAGAAAAAGTACATAAAACGTCTCTATCTATCTTTATATTTTCATTAAACCTATTTTTTAAAAAATTTACAGCTTCAATAATTGCAATGAATGTATTTCTCTTGCAACAACGAGGTCCACCATATTCAGCTACTTTTGATAAGGTTTTAGCGGTCATTTGATTACTAAGTTTCCATTCTTTCTCAGATAATGGTGTCGCATCTGTAATTATGCTGATAAAAATACCTGTTCCAATGGCTCCACTGCATGTTCCATGTGTACCACAGAAACCTCCAAATGTCTGCTCCGCGCGTTTCCTTGCTTTTTTTATTTTTTCTTTTTTCTTATGATATTCTTTTTTTATGTTATAATAAGATGTTAATAAAACTGCAGGTACGAGAAAGTGGTGTTCTGGTCCATGCATTTTTATATTTGGGTTTTTCATTAGCATCATAGCAAGCTCTAAAGGGTTTTCTGATTTACTTTTGATACATGTTTTTTCAATTAAATCATTTGCAGATAAACTATGACAACTATCGCAGATATAATGGTTATCAATACATTTGACATTTGAATCATAAAAATTCTGACAATAATTACATCTTATTTTTTCATCTTTTTTTAGATAAACTAGTTCTTTTCCACAGATTAAACATCCAGTTTTATATTTTTTATCTTCAGTCATAAAATAGCGGGGTCGCTAATAGTTATAGTTATTAATAGATTTCTAAGCAAAATTTACAATATTTTTTTATTCTGTCCAAATAACATACGGAGTATATCCCTGCATACCTATTGGGACAAACATTGCATAGACTGGTATTAAGCATTTGATAAATCTATATGTTAAAGCAAATTGACCAATTAATGTTGCTATCCCAAGTAGGGGTATTCCAAATATTGTCCATGGCCATGGCATTCTTCCATGAATGTTTTTAAAAAACTCGTAAACAGGTATTTTTATGTCTTTTTGAAGTAATATTTCAAGTATTTGTTCTATAGTGCTTATCTGATTTACAAATGGGAAAACGATAACCCCTGTTAGTAGTTTATGTTTACCGTTTATCTTTATTGTTTCACCTGTTTTTAGTGGTGTTATCTCTGTCGTTGCATTTTCATCTGAATAAGAACTAAAAACCCACCATATAACTGAAAACTTGATCTCAGAGGAAATAAATGATTCAATTATACATACTTTTTTGTTTCTAAGCAAAAATAGTCCTTTTCCAGATGAATTTATATATGCTGGCCCACAGAACTTTATTTCTTCGTCTTCATCTACTATTTCTTCGAATTTTTCAATAATATCTGTTTTAGAGGGATCTATTTTGATATCTGATTCTTCTAGGTCGTCTAATAACTTATTTATCAATTTTTTTTCATTATTTTTTGCAGTTACAGTGCTAACAATCAATGGTGTTAATATCAGCGATAATGCTAAAAATATACAAATTATTTTTTTTCTCATTACTATTTCACCCTCTAAACTTTTATTTTTTATATTTTCTTTTATTTATCAATCTAATGGCTCCAATTAATACAATTATTAATATTATTATAACTAGTATTTGTATTAGGTATTTGTCAAGAAATGTTTTTGGTTTTTTCTCATGTGGATAACTTGTTGCTCCAAATGGTGTGTGTCCTTTTACTTTGAAGTTTTTCTCATAGTCTAATGACTCGGGTTCATCCCATGTATTTGTGGTACTATATTCATCACTTGGGACATATGCACGTAGATCTGGGTCTCCAAAGTAGACAACGTTTTCTGCATCATCCCACCACCATTGTGGTTCTTCGCCGTGTAATCCAGCACCACCAAGATATAGTGTTCCAACATAGCTTATTCCTTTTGAATATGCTTCTCCTACTGTTTTTCCAAGTATTATATCTCGTGGTATTGATTGTCTCCAAACACATCCATACCATGATGTAGGCCAGGGATCTTGAACTTGAAATACTGACCCATGTCTAATTAGCATTAAATGAAAATAAGTATTTGAGGTTTGACAAATACTTGTTATAAAACCTGCTGAATGAATGTTTTCCATGTTTTCCTCAATATCTAGTGATCCATATCTATAGGTTTGAAGTTTTGAATATCCAAGTGTTGCAGTAACTCCATCATATAGATCATCAACTTCGAAAGGATCAACAAATGGTATAATATTATTTAAAAAGACTCTGAAGGGTTTGTATGCAATGAGCCATGTTTGACCTGTTGCAGGTAAACCTGGTATTCTCACGCCACTCCATGGGAGTACTCCCTGTGTATCCATAGACATTGTATCTGGTTCATCTGTAGAGCCGAAGAACCATTCATATGCCCTCCAAGGGTTTTCATCATTCATTGCATTTGAGAAATATTTACCAATTAATGGTACTGGTTGTTTAAAAGTTGATAAATGTTTATCAAATCCTTTCTCAGGACTCCAAAACAGTGTTTGACCACCGTTTCCTTCAGAACCATGTGAAAAATGAAACCACATTATTACTCCACGGTTTAGATTTTCAACGACTGCATCAAGACTAGTTGAAAAAGCAGGATCATATCCTCCTTTTTTAAGGTAAAAAGGTACTATTTCAGATTCAGATAAATCAGGGAAAAACGCTCCTGTTTCACCTGTATATTTTTCTATAGAGCCCTGGTCAATAGACTCAAGAGTAGGTGTTTCACCTGGGATGTCCCCATTTGCGCATTCATATGTAGCACCAAAATATTTACTTGCTCTCTCATTGAATCTATGCTCATATGAAATTGAAGAAATTAGAACTGGGTTTTCAAAATCTTCTTCTGCAGATTCACGGACAAGCTCATAATCTCCGATTTTAAGAGTTAACAAAGGAAGGTTTTCTCTAAATATTCCACCAAAGGTACCTCTAACTAATCCTGAATTGATTTTACTAACACTACCATTTATCAGTTTTACAGTATTTTTTACACCAGGGTTTTGATGTATAAGCGCTGGATAAAAAACGTTTCTTTGAATCCAATAACTGGTATCAACAGGTGTTCCACATATCCTACCTGAGTTGGCAACTCCAGGAAATATTCTATCCCAGGGTATACCTATATCAAATTGATCAGCAACAGTAATTATTGTCTCAGAACCCTCTTTATCATAATCATAATCTTTTAAGAAATCATAAATACGTCTACCTGTAAATACCATGTTTGCAACTGATACATGATATGTATAACGGTCATAGGAAAACCTTCGCCAGAATTCATTATGCCATACAACTGCAGAATTAAGTTTTGGGTGATTATCAACTATAACTACTGGTGCACCATGATGAGCTGCGATACAAGCAGCAGGGCCAATAAAAAGCGCTCCATCTATTTGCTTGTTAGGACGTAGTTCTTTATAATACCATGAGGTCCAAGGATCAATCGTTGAAAAAATAACATCATTTCTATTAGTATAGTCTCTTATAGCCTTGTTTATATTTTCAACTTTTTTGTATTCCTTTTTAATATTTGCAATGTCCTTTAACTCGTTTTTAATATCTTTTGATAGATGGTTACCAATGTTTACTAGATAAATATCTTTTACTCCAAGTTTATATAAAGCATTTTTAGTAGAACTATGAAGCTTTGAAGGTGAAGTATACAAAAGAGGAGCATTTAATATACTCGCATATACAGCACCTTGAGTTGCAGAAGTCAAAGAATTTGACTCTTTTTTAGATATGTTTTGCTCCCAACTATATTCAATTTCAAAATCAACAGGCTGTTCCATATCGTTTAATGAAAAAACAGATATTGAATACGACTCATCAGATAAACATTCACCAAGTTGGTTTATATGCATCTCTTGATAGTCTTTTCTTGACTCATTAATGGTTGTATGAATAACTTCTCCAGCTGGGCCAATCAATGAAAACCCAAGGTTAACATTTCTATTATCCCAAGTAAGTTTAAAACGAGCATTTCTACAACCAAAAGGTGGAGTATCAGGTATATCAATTTCTGTACCAGGATACATAGTTATATCAACATAATAATTTACTTTTTTACTCAAAGCCTTCAATAAAGACCCTTGAAGAGTAAACATGCCCATTATTTTTTTTGTTGGAATATCATCAGTTTGAGTAGGAAGATCAGTTATTCCAACCTTCCAATCACCAGGGTTAAAAACATGAGTATGAGTATATTCATGTCCAGGTGGCCAATAAACATTCCAATAAGAAACAGCTTGTGCCTGCATCCATCCATCTCCATCTCTACAATAAAGCTGCATATCAGGATCACCAGGTGGAATCATAGAAGCAGGGCCAAGAATTAAACAATCCCACCAAGTTTCTGCTTTAATATATTTATATTTAGAACCAACAGTAAACTCATGGAAAACAGGGTTAAGAGTATTAGTTTGCTCAAGATTGAAAGTAGGCTCATGGTAAACTTTAGATTCATCTAATTCACCACTAATTTTATTTTCAAGATGATAATCTGGTTTACTAAACTCTTCATCTATTACAGCAACAACAGATTTATCAGAAAATGACCAATCATTTAAAGCAAGTTTACTTGCAATACTATAAGGGTTATCAGCATTAATTGATACATACTCATCAGATTCCCATTGACTTACTTTATCTTTATCAACGTTAATAAGAGTCATCTGGTCAAGATCACCATTACAATAACTCATCCAATCTTCCATAAAAAAATCGATTCCAGTGCGAGCGTTAAGAGTTATCTCTTTAATATTATCAGGTTCATATTCATCTTCATAAAAAATCAAAGGATGAGAATATAATTTGTCCCCCCCATTAAAAACTGCTGTTGGAACAGCTGCAAGATAAGAATAATCATCGATATAACTATTCTCATCATAATTTACAAAAGTTGTTTTTTCTAATGGTACAACAGGTTTCCATGAAACACCTTTATCAAAACCATCAATTGAATCATTTTTGGATTTTGATAAACAAGGACCTGTAAAAAACACCATTGTTAAAAATAAGCTTGTCACTATTATACAGAATATTTTTTTCACTTCTGATTCACCCCTTTCAAGCTGTTGCCTATATTTATTATGCTATATTGATATTATTACCTATAAATAAGTTATGTTATTATAGTAAAAAAATATTTATAAAAAAATTTTATTGTAACATTTTATTCAAATTTTAACAAAAAAATTTAATGAGTTATATATGTAACACTTTAGAAATTGATTTGCTTAGATAAACATGTATTTAAGAAAAAAGATCTGTGCTTAAATAACGATCTCCTCTGTCAGGAAAAATAACTACAATTGTTCCATTTTTAATTATTTTTGCAGTCTGAACCGCAGCAATCATAGCAGCACCGCTACTCATCCCAGCAAAAATCCCTTCTTTTCTAGCAAGATTTCTAGTCATATTAAAAGCATCTTTTGTCTTAACCATGATCTCAATATCAATCCTTCTTGGAACATAAATTGCTGGAACAATTGCTTCATCCATATTTTTTAAACCTTGAATATAATGACCTTTAACAGGATGGGCACAGACAATTTTCACATTTGGATTACACTCTTTAAGATATTTACCAACACCCATAATAGTCCCAGAGGTTCCGATAGCTGAAACAAAATAGTCTATTCTACCACGTGTTTGTTCAATTATTTCCCCTGCAGTTGTGTCATAATGAGCAATTTTATTGTATTTATTTGTGAATTGATCTGTACAAAAATATTTATCAGGATGTTTTTCTAACAACTCTTTAACTTTCAAAATTGCACCATCTGTACCCTTTTCAGCATCTGTTAAAGTAATCTTTGCTCCAAAAGCCTTAATTGTTTTTCTTCTTTCTTCTGAGACAGTACTACTCATTACAATTTCAACTTTATAACCTTTAATTGCACCAATCATTGCAAGAGCAATACCAGTATTTCCTGATGTAGCCTCGATTATTGTTTTATCTTTAGTCAATGTCTTTTCCCGCTCTGCTTGTTCTATCATTTTTTTTGCAATTCTATCTTTAATACTTCCACCAGGGTTATTACCTTCGAGTTTAGCATAAATTTTGGTATCTGGATTAGGGTTTAATCTTCTAATTTTTACCAAAGGTGTATTTCCAATTAAATCAAGAAGATTATTTCCAACACAATTTCCATTAATCATTTTTATAAATCACCTAAAAAAAATTTTAGAGATACAATTAGTTAAATCAGCAACAACAAAAACAACATTGATTTATTTTAATATGTATCTTCATATAATATTATTTACATAGAGAAGATATATTTATACTTTATGTATACTAAATTTTTTATTATTTGTAGGGTATTAGACAGATGAATCTTAGCAATTCGTCACCTGTGTTTTTAAATTGGTGCCATTCCATTGGTGGAACAAAAAACACGTCTCCTTGTTTAAATGATGTTTCTTTATCTTTGTCTTTTGTTACTCCTTTACCTTTTAATATAAATACTTCGTGTTCCCAGTCATGTTGATGAAATGGTGTATAGCCCCCAGGTTTTATTTCAAAGATCCTCATCGCAAAGTTATTTGCTCCATCTTTTTTTGATATTAACCATCTTACTTTTGTATCTTTTATTCCTTCAACGTTTGGAGTTTCTAATTCTACGTTTTTGTAATGAAAATGTTTCATAGTAATCATCTTTTATTTTTTGTAATATAAATTCTTGTATTTTAATTGTAATGTATGAAAAAAATTAAATAGTAAATGTTATATACATTTAACATAATGTTAGAAATAAATAACAATATGTTAGAAATAAAAAACTTAAGGGGTTAAAATAATGAAAGAAAAAAATATGATAATTTTAGGAATTGGAGTTATAGTATTAGTAATTTCAACCCTTTCATTTTATCTTATAAAAGACGATGCAATAGACCTATTTGATATAATAGCAATACCAATGTTAATAGTAATAATAATCTTTGCAAGCTATACATTATATGATAAAATAAAAAATTACAAAGCAGGGCTCCCCTCTAAAGATGAACGACTTGAAAACGCAGCATACAAATCAGGATATTATGGATTTATAGCAGCTATTTGGAGTGCAGTAGGAATAAATCTTATCTATAATCTAATGTTTGATAAAGATATCCGAGGGGGATTAGTGGTAGCAGGAGTTGTATTAATATCAGGTGCTGTATTTGCTTTTTCATACATCTATTTTTCAAGAAAAGGTTGTTGATAATGAAAACAAGAATAAAAGAGCTTAGAGCAAGATATGATTTAACCCAAGAAGATTTGGCTAGAAAAGTTGGGGTTAGAAGAGAAACAATTGTTTTTCTTGAAAAGGGAAAATATAATCCATCATTAAAACTGGCATATGATATAGCTAAAATATTAAAGACAAATATTGAGGATTTATTTATCTTCGATGAAAGCTAAAATTTTTGTCCACATCCTAGTTAATTCCTCAGTTGTTTCATCTTTGGAAAATTCAATAATATTTTTTTCTTCAATCATTGCTTGTGTAAAATTTTTATTATAAGGAATTTTACCAACAATTTCTAAACCTTGTTCTTTGCAATAATTTACAATATCATTTGTATTTTGATTATTTATATCATATTTATTTATACATATTACAGCGGGTATCTGAAAATGATTTGCAACACTTGTTATTCTTTTTAGATCATGAATGGCTGATAGAGTTGGTTCGGTTACTATTAATACTAAATTTACACCCGTTATAGATGATATTACAGGGCATCCTATGCCAGGTGGCCCATCAATTATTATCAGGTCCTTGTTTTTATCTTCTGCAATTTTTTTAGCGTTTTCTCTAACTATTGTTATTAGTTTTCCTGATGCTTCTTCAGCAGTTTTAAGCATTGCGTGAGCCATTGGCCCAAAACGTGTTTCTGAGCTATATACAAGCCCTGAATCTCTATCTTTCATTGTTATAGCTTTTGAAGGGCATATGTATTCACATACTCCACATCCTTCACATGATTCCTTTATTATATTGATGTTTTCGTCTATTGCATCAAATCTACAATATTTTATACATTTTTTGCATTTAGTGCATTTTTCAAAATCTATATAGGCAATTTCTAATCCGTGAAAACCAGTTGTTTTTTTTATTACTGGTTTAAGTATTAAATGAAGGTCTGCTGCATCAACATCGCAGTCTGCTAATACTGCATTTTTTGCAAGTGATGCAAATGCTGCTGTAATAGATGTTTTACCTGTCCCTCCTTTTCCACTTATAACTGTTAGTTCTTTCATATTTTTTTTAAATCTCCTTTTTTATTTGATTAAATATTTCTATAAATTTTTCATGCCACTCCGTTAGTTCTTCTGTGAACGGTATACCTTTTGAGTATAGCTCTGCAATTTGTTTTTTATCTGGTATTTTTGCTAGTATTGGTATTTTTTCATGGCTGCAAAATGTTTCTACTTGTCTATAGCCTGTTCCATCTCTGTTAATTATAACTCCAAATGGAATATTTAAATGTCTTACGACTTCTACTGCAAGTTTTAAGTCATGTAATCCAAAAGGAGTTGGTTCTGTTACAAGAATGCAGTAATCCGATGTGTTTATTGATTCTATTACCGGGCAAGAGGTTCCTGGTGGTGCATCGATTATTACATTTTTATTTGGTTGTATCTTTTTTTTCAAGGCCTTTATTAGTGGAACAGCTTGTATTTCCCCTATTTTTAGTATTCCATTGTAAAAATCTATATCATTTATTTTTCCGTGTTCAATTTTTCCTATTGTTCTGCTTTTACATCCAATTGCTTGGTTTGGACATACTAGTTCACATCCACCGCATGAATGACATAGCTCTGGGAATACTAGTACTTTGTTTGGAACTACTGCAAGAGCATTGTATTTACAGAAATCTGAGCATTTACCACAATAGTCGCATTTTTCTTCGTTTATATCTGGTATTTCAACTTGTATTTCTTCTGTATCTGTTATTTGTGATTTTAGGAAAATATTTGCATTTGGTTCTTCTACATCAGAGTCTATGAATTGCGTATTTTTTAGGGTTAATGCTAGGTTTGTTGCAACAGTTGTTTTTCCTGTGCCTCCTTTTCCACTTGCTACTGAAATTATCATTTTTTCACCTTGAATACTAATTTTTTTAAATCTTCACCTATGTCTTCTCCTACTAGATGGCATTTAATCATGAGTAGGAAAAATATTTCACGTTTTGTATCACTAAATGATTCATAGTTACCTTGTCCTTTTGATATTACGAGGTCTGCTGTGTTGAATTTTTCTTTGAATTCTTCCGATGAATGTTGGTAGAGTATTGCTGGAGCTGATAGTTTTTGTCCTTTATCTCCTTCTATTATATCTGCTATTTTGTCTATCCCAGCATATTGGGCATCTTCTTTTGTTGCATCGTTTATTATTGGGTTTGATTTTACTACATAGGTGACTTTTTTGTTTTGTAATTGTTCTATTAAAAGTTTATCAAAAAATGTTTCTCCAGTGTTGTCTGCTAAATATAAAATATTTTCTGATTTTTCTAAAATCTTTTTGAAATATGGATATGCATCATCTATGAATTCTTTTTTTATTGCTTTATCTATTGTTTCTTCAAGGTCGAAACGGTTACTTGTTCCAAAATCTATAACGTTTCCAACTATTGCCAGTTTTATACTTGTAAGAAGAGGGTCTTTTGATTCCTGAATTATTTTCTTTAGATGGGGGTATAGTTTCTTTGCTTTTTCATTTGACTGGTTTTTTACTTTTTTATAAGGATCATCATTTTTTGTTATTCTTTTTATTATGTCATGGACTTCTCTTGAAAGTTCAGGTGGTGAGTTTTCAAATGAGACTTTACTGAAATGTTTTAGTAATTCTTTTATCACTTGTGTTTGGATTTTTTTATCATCAGTAACCATTTTTGTTGCTTCTAATGATTGTTTTAAAAAACAAGGTATGCAATCAAGATAGGTTTTCATTAATTACGCCTTCGGTTTTTTTTAATGGTGCCTATCTCTAAAAGCGTGTCTTTCACATGAGTCTGTCATTGTTGCTTTTTTGAGTTTACCATTTTTGTATGCATCTATTGCATCTTTAACATTACCTGTTGCTCCTATGTATACTTCAATTCCTAATTGTTCGAATAACATAATGGCTCTTCTACCTAGGCCTTTGCAGATCATGATGTTTACTCCTTCTTTTGCCATTATTTCTGGTGGTTGACCTTGTCCGCCCATGTGGTGGCTTGTGTTTGGTATGACTTTTACATTATTTGTTTCGAGGTCAACTATTGTATATGTTGGTACTCTTCCAAAATGTTCACCAACAATGTTTTCTAGTCCTTTTTCTCCTTCTGTTGGTACACATATTTTCATATTTTTTTATTCTCCTATTATAATCCTGAATGTCTGTTTACATTTGCTTGTTGGCTTTCTTTTAGTTCTCCTTTTTTGTATTGTTCTATTGCTTGTTTTACTGTTCCGTCTGCTCCTGTGAATATTTTTATTCCTGCTGCGTTTAGTGTTTGGTATGCATTTGGTCCCATGTTTCCTGTTATTGCTATTTTTACTCCTTTTTTTGCGATAGTTTGTGCTGCTTTGATTCCTGCTCCTCCTGATGCTATTGCACTTTCATTTGATATAGTTTCATATTTCATTGAGTCAGAGTCTATTATTAAAAAATATTTACATCTTCCAAATCTTGGATCAACATTTGCTTCTAAATTTTCGCCTGTAGATGAAACACCTATTTTCATAATTATTATCACCTATTTTTTTTATTTTTTTTACCATGCTCTTGTCATTAGAGATCCACATTTAGGGCATCTTTTTGTATTGCATGGTATTCCTAATGTATGTAGTTCTCTATGTCCACAATTTGGACATCTGCATTCTCCACCATGTACTTCTCCATGGCCATAACTTTTTTTTTCTTGTCTAGGGCCTGTTCCATCTCCACCTGGCATATTAATGTTTCACCTTTTTTTTGATATAATTTTGTTTATGTTATCTACTATGTTATTAAAAGATTTTGCAGTATCTTGGTTTTTATTCTTAGTAATCGATGTTGTTCCTTTATCTCCTGTTTGAACAATTTGTGGGTCTATTGGTATTTTTCCTAGAAAAGGTACTTTGAAATCCTCTGATGCTTTTTTTCCTCCACCTGTTTTAAATAAATCAATTTTTTTGTTGCAATGTGGACATTTGAAGCCACTCATGTTTTCAATTATTCCTACTACGTTCATATTCATTTTTTTTACAAAATTTATTGATTTTCTTACGCTGACAAGGGCTACATCTTGTGGTGTTGTTACAATTACTGCTCCGTCATTGTCAGGTATTAATTGTGCAATGCTGAGAGGTTCGTCACCTGTTCCTGGTGGTAGATCAATTATTAAGTAATCAAGTTCACCCCAGTCTACATCTCCTATTAGTTGTTTTATTGCCCCCATTTTCATAGGTCCTCTCCATATTACAGGGGCATCTTTATCTGGTATTAAAAAGGCCATTGACATTACTTTTAAATTTGACTTAGTTGTAATAGGTTTTATTCCCTTCTCTGATGGTTCAGGTTTTTCTTCTTCTAAACCTAGCATTTTAGGTATGCTTGGTCCGTGGAAGTCACTATCAAGTAATCCTACTTTGTATCCTTTTTGATTTAAGCTTATTGCTAGATTTGCAGATACAGTGCTTTTTCCAACTCCGCCTTTTCCACTTAAAACAACTATTTTGTGTTTAATTTTTTTTAAATTATCTGCTACTTTGTTTTGTTTTTCATTATTCATTTCTAATCACTATAATTATTTCTTAAAATATTGTAAAGGAAAAAATACGAAGTTAAAGCTTGTTAAAATATTTTTTCCTTATTTTTTATTCATTCTTTTTTTGTTTTGATAGTTCCTGAATTCTGTCTTTTACAGCTTTTAGTTCTTCTTCAAGATTTTTTACTAGATCTTCTAGATAACTTTTCTCGTCAGCACTTGTCACAGGTGCTGGTGATGGTGAATAATATGGTTCAGGGTAGTATTCATCCCGCCAGAATCTTCTACGTCCCCAGAAACCACGTCCAAAGCCTCTTCCGAAACCTCGTCCCCATCCACGACCATAACCTCGACCGCCACGGGGTGCACCTTTTGTATAACCGGGGCTAGAGTATCCTGAGCAGAATCCTAATGCTCTGCCTGTTCTTGCTCCATTTCCTTCAGGTCCTGTTCTATCTCCACCTGGCATATTATATATTACCTCCTTTTATTTCTTTGAATGTAATCCCCGCCTTCGATACGGATTGTGTAACCATTCACCAAAGCATTGGTCACTTTTTTCCTTGCCTTGTGTAGATCATTCCAAAGTGTTTTTCTAGATATGCCCATCATCGCTGCTGCTTCTTCTTGTGTTAAATCTTCAAGGTCTACTAATCTAAGTGCTTCGAGTTCATCTATTGTTAGTACGATTGTATTGATGTATTCATTTTGATGCCCGTTTGGCCTATAGTGTGTGGGTTCGGGTATTTGATCAACCCATCTACGACCACGGCATCTTCCGCGTCTTCTTCCACGTCCGTATCCAGGCATGGTTTTTACATTCCTATATATTACTCATATGAGAACTATTATTTAAATATTTCTATTATTAAGTCTTTATTTCAAAAGTACAAAAAATGATAATCTTTAGAAGAAAAACTTGACATTTAAGTCAAATTTATAGATAAATTTATTTTTTAGAAAATATTGAGGAAGCAAATGATTTTAAATCTGAGAATTCTAGATCTGGTTTTGCATTTGCAGCGGGGGTTGCTCCAAATCCATCTTTTCCTTTTCTTCTATTAATCCAGATAGTCTTTAAACCTAACTCTTTTGCAGGGACAATATCATGATAAAGACTCTGAGCAACATGTATTATTTTATCTTTTGAAATACCTATTTTATTTATAGCAAAATTAAAATTTTTAATAGATGGTTTGTAACTTTTTACCTGTTCTGCTGTGATAATGAAATCAAAGTTTACTTTAAGATGTTTTGCGGAAATAGCAAATAAATCATCATCTACATTCGAAAGTATTGCAATTTTAAATTTCGTTTTTAATTTCTTTAAAGCATTAACAGTATCTGGAAAAGGTTTCCAATTATCAAAACTATTTACAAGGGATTCTATCTCGTTAGGACTAGGTTTGAATTTTAATTTTTTACCAAAATCTTGAACTATAATTCTTAAAACTTCTTTATATTTGATATATTTTTCATTCTCAATTTTAACTTCTATTTTTGCATAAAGTTCAAGAATTTTGTCTTCATTAAGGTATATATTGTGATTAAAAAGAATTGGTTTTATACCAGAAAGAATACCGAATTCCCAATCTATTAAAGTTCCATAACAATCAAAGATTAATACCTCAAAGTCATCAAAGTCTATCATACACATAAATTAACATTTTTTATTATATATTTTATCTTGTTTTTTTTCAAATTATAACTATTTGGCAAAGTCTAACAGTATAGCTTTGATTTTATCTTTAAAATAGTTAATATTTTTTTTAGAAACCTTTTTTTAAAGTTATTAGTTTTATATAATTGAAAATTATGAACCAAAATGATATTTCTGATAATAAGAAAGAAAACTTTGAAAATCAAATAATGCAAGATAAATCAGAAAATATTAAAATTGACAGTCAAAATGATTCTTACCCAAATATTGAATATCCATCTAAGAGGATAACTAAAGAAAAACCTAAAAAAGAACCACGTAATATTGCAACCTTGATTATCAGTGTTATTGTAATTTTTTTAATTATTTCAACTTTCTTTTTCTCATGGTATTGTATAAGTATTGGCATGTCAATGTTTTTTTTCTTTCCAATATCTGTTGATGCAGACATGAATTTTCATCTTACAGAAATAAATATAGAAAGTTCTAGTATGATGAATGATTCTGAATCAGTTAGTGTGAGTTATTCTGAGATGGAGGAAGATATAAAAGAAGAAGATAAAGAAGAAGTAGGAAATTTAATTAGCTTATTTAGAAATATGAGTATTTTTGTAATAGTATTACTTATTTTTTCAATAATTGCATTTATTGGTATCTTATGTACAACCTTTAATTTTGGAAATAAAAAAACTATGAAAAAAATAGGTATAAGCTTTGGTATTTTGACTTTTATTATTGGTATTTTTACAGCAGGTTATTTCATTTATGCATGGGATTCAGATGTAATCCAAAATGGTCTTCCAAACTCAGAAGATGATTCTGAAACTGTAACAATAAACTTATTTGATACCGAAGAAGGAGAAGAAAAATTAAATAATATAGGTTTCTGGGATAGTAAAAGTATAAGTATGAATTTTCCCGACTCAAATGAATCAAATACAAGTTTTATAACTTTTGAAGGGGACTCTGATATTGATCTTTTTTCATTTGATTTCTCATTTAAACCAGGGCTGGCTTGGCATATAATTTTATTAGTTTCTATATTATCATTATTGTCTACTATAATACTTCTAAATAAAAAATTATTACCACTAATTTTAATTTTAATTGTTTGCTCAATTGTATTATTTGGCTTTTTATTTTATATGTCTATCAATGTCGAGGCAGAAGATAGTTCTTCTATGTTTTCATGGGATGACACATCTGACCCAGCTGAAGTAGCTAAGTTTCTTGGTACATGGAGTCTTGATGTAGATAAAACAGTTGGACATAACACTTATTCAAATATCACCAAGGAAACATGGGTTTTCTGGGAAAATGAAACATTAAATAATTATAGGGTTTCAACTCAATACGAAGGCGGAGGAAACGGTAGTACTACATGCCCCTGGTCAGTAACTAATAATAATTTATCTCTTTGTGGTGGAAAATATAGCTATGTTTTTTCAAATGATGAAAAATCAGTTACTTTAACAAAAAACGAGGAAATAATCGTTCTTGACAAGATAGATTAGAAAAATAATTATAAATCTGATAGAAAACCTGAAATAATTTTCTCAGCATCAGATTTATCTATATATTCTTTTAAATAAAAATGTGGAATATCCTCAGTTTTAATGCCCCTTATCATTGTTGATAATTTATTAGGCCAGTAATCCTTTTCATATAAACATAGAACTGGAATTTTTGGAAGATTCATACGAGGCCTAAGATAAGCATGAGCAATTTCTATACCGGTTCCCAAACTAGGGATTGATACCTCAAAAACAGCAGCATGAATGTCTCCTTCAACCGCTTCTATCATTTTATTTCTAACAAAAACTCGCCTTTCAACACCATCTTTTGGCATCTTACCAATCGATTTCTCAAGAAGACTTATAGACTCATCATAGTTTTTACCAGATGTATGCTCAGTAAAAACATCATAACCATTTTTCTTTATACATTTTATCAAAAACTGATGAACATCTGATCTTTCACCACGATTTTTTGCACCTTGAATTGAACCACCATAAAAAACTTTCATGAAAACCCATAAAAACAATTACCTATAAAAATATTTTTTTTGTCATAGCATAAATCCACTCCCAATTCAAAACAAGATGAAATAAAACAAAAAAACCAAGTAAAAGACCTGAGTAATCATGAATAAAAGTAAATATACACCCTGGGTTTGATCTACCTATCATTTTACCAGGCCATTTCATAAGGCCTGTAAAAAAACAAAGAAAAAAAGAAAAACCCATACCCAAATCAACAGCGTATTTAAGACGATTTTTTTGCATATTTATATCCACCTACGAACTTTTTTTTTGTAAGATAAATAATCATCTTTAAAACAATATAAAAGGTTTTTTTCTTCCAATGGTATAAAAAACAACTCAATAAATAAGAAAAAAACAATAGGTATTACGAAAGTCACAAGCGATCCAAGAAGTATTGACTCACCAAATAATATCATTATCATACCAAGATACATTGGATGTCTACTAATAGCAAAAGGACCTGATTTTATTAAAGATGAGGGAACCTCATCAGGTTTAACAGTTGTATCATATATTTTAAAATACTCATCAGTCCAAATATTAAGAATGATGCCAAACAATATTGGAATAACACCTATAAGATTAAATGGAAAAATAATGACTCTCATATCTGGTAAAATCAAGCAGAGAATTATTGAGACTACGGCTAGCATAAAAAAAATTGTTGGTGGAAATATTTTTTTCTTTTTTTGTCTCATAACCATCAATAACAATAAAGGGTGATCACAAAATATAGGGATAATGTTCAAATCTGACCATTTTCTGATCACATAATAATAAAGATTAAAAACATGCTATAAATAAGGCTGAAACATTACAATAAATAAAAATTTAATTTATGAGGAATAATTATTATGAGACTTATCTCATGGAACGTAAATGGTATAAGAGCAGCAGATAGAAAAGGATTTTTTGAATGGTTGCAAAAAGAAAAACTAGATATATTATGCTTACAGGAAATAAAAGCACAACCCGCTCAGTTTCCACCACATCTAAAAAACACACCTGGTTATAATGTTTTTATCAACTCAGCAGAAAGAAAAGGATACAGCGGCGTTGCAACATATACAAAAAATAAACCAAAAAAAATAAAGAAAGGATTTGGAATTGAAAAATTTGACATCGAGGGAAGAACATTAATCACAGAATTTGATGATTTCGTATTATTCAATATTTATTATCCTAATGGTAAAAAAAACCAGGAAAGACTAGATTATAAACTAAATTTTTATGATACTTTCTTAGCGTATGCAGATAACCTGAAAGAGGAAGGAAAAAACATAATTGTTTGTGGTGATTTTAATACAGCTCATAAAGAAATTGACCTTGAACACCCTAAACAAAACGAAAAAATTTCAGGGTTTTTACCAATAGAACGTGCATGGATAGACACATTTATTGACCATGGATATGTAGATACTTTCAGACATTTCAACAAAGAACCCAAACAGTATAGCTGGTGGAGTATGCGAACTGCGGCAAGAGAAAGAAACGTTGGGTGGAGGCTAGATTATTTCTTTGTAAATAAAGAGTTATTGCCAAAAGTTAAAAAAGCATTCATAATGCAGGAAGTAATGGGGTCAGATCACTGCCCAGTAGGAATAGAAATCGAGGTGTAAAAAAGACTATGAAAGACTCATTAGATTATATTTATAACAAGCAAAAAGAACTATCAGTATTAGGCGGAATCGGAGCACTCATAGGATGGGATCAGATGACCTATATGCCTAAAATGGGGGCTGAAAGAAAAAGTGAACAATCAGCAGCACTATCAAAAATACTTCATAAAAAAATCATATCAGATGAATTCTGGAAACATATAGAAAAACTAAACCAAGAATCAATTTATAATCAACTAGAAGAAAAAGACAAACATGTAGTAAAAAGACTTTACAAAGACGTAGGAAAATCAAGAAGACTTCCATCAGAATTTGTAGTAAGAATGTCAAAAAAAACAACGCTAGGCTATCAAGCTTGGGAACAAGCAAGACAAAAAAATGATTTCAAAATATTCCAACCAAACCTAGAAAAAATCATAGAACTAGAAAAAGAATACTACACTTTTTTTGATATACCTGGTCCAAAATATAACACTCTTTTAGATGATTATGAAGAAGGAATGACCGCAGATAAACTTAAAAAAGAATTCACGTACTTAAAAAAAGAATTAGTAGAACTCCTTGAAAAAATAAAAAACTCAGATGTTTATAAAAAACAGATAGAATTCAAAAAAAATATAACTGTCGATCAACAAAAAAGACTATGTAAAAAAGTTATGGATACAATGAATCTACCTGCCGATAGAACACGTCTCGATGAATCAACTCATCCATTTACAACAAGCATGGGATATGATGATGTTAGAATCACCACGAGTTTTCAAAGAGAAGGACCACTTTTTTCATTTTTTTCAACAATACATGAGGCAGGACATGCATTATATGAACTAGGAATGCCAAAAAATGAGTATAAAAACACAGTTATTTCTGATTCTCCCTCACTTGGTCTTCATGAATCTCAATCACGTTTCTGGGAAAACATGATATCGAGAAGTAAATCCTTCTGGAAATATTTTTATCCATTATTCAAAAAAACCAGCCCTGAAACATTCAAAGATATAGAGTTTGATAAATGGTATCAAATTGTAAACCAGGTCAAACCCTCACTAATACGTGTTGAAGCAGATGAACTAACTTATTGTTTACATGTAATATTACGTTTCGAAATTGAGACCGATATGATGGAAGATAAAATCAACGTTGGTGATTTACCACAGATATGGAATGAAAAAATGTATGAAATGCTCGGAATTAAACCAAAAAACGATGTTGAGGGAGTACTACAAGATATGCATTGGAGCGGTGGAAGCATAGGATATTTTCCAACATATGCAATTGGGACAATTTACTCAGCCCAAATCTATAATCAAATTAGTAAAGAAAATCCCAATATGCAAATTGAAATTGAGAATGGAAATTTCAATAACATATTAAAATGGCTTAGAAAAAATATTCATCAATATGGTAGGTTAATGATGGCAGATGAAATAATTAAGAAATCCTGTGGCGGAGGTCTTAACTCAGAGGTTTTTATAAAATACCTTAAAGAAAAATATTTAGATCTGTACAATTTGTAAATCTAATAAGATCCATTTTTTTTAAAAAATTATTTATATAATAAAATATACATAAATTTATATATTGTAGTGATAATATGTATAAAAAACTGATAATATTTCTAATTATTTCGATAGTAATTGTCTCTTTTCCTTATAATATAACAGCAAATGAAACAAACGATAAGGAATTATTTTTGACGATCTCTTTTAATGATATTGATATTGAAAAAATAAATTTTGAGGGTAATATTTATAGTAGGATAAAAATGAATAATACAAGTGTTAATGTTAATCCCGGTGAACCAGCTTTACCTGTAAAAAGTATATCGATATTGTTACCTCCACATTCTAATATTAAAAATATCGAAGTAAAAGGAGATTTAATTAAAAATGTTGGAAATTATATAATTGAGCCCTGTCAAAAACAATACCCTATTTCAAAAATATCAAGTGCTTCTTATACATATCTTGATAAAGATATTCTAAATAGTTCAAGTTTGTATCCTGGTAAAAAATATGACTTAATAGATATCCAAAAATTTAGAGGATATGATATTTTATTTTTAGATTTATATCCTGTTCAATATAAACCAAGAACAGGGGAGTTATTTTACTATAAAGAGTTAATTTTAGATATAAGTATAAATAAAGTTATTATTGATAATTTTTCATATAGAGGATTAGAAAAAGATAAGAATCTAATAAAAAATGTTATTGAGAATACTGATTTTTTGACTGAATATAAAAACACTCTTAAATTTGGTAATTCTTATGATAGTTTTCAATATTTATTAATAACATCTGAGGAGTTATCTTCAAATTTTCAAACATTAATAGATTTTCATAATAGTAGAGGCATCTCAACAAAAATTGTAACCGTTGAAGAGATTTATAGAATGTATTCTGGCGATGATAAAATTTTGAAAATTAAAAATTATATTAGAGAATGTTATAACAATAATCAAACTGAGTATGTACTATTAGGTGGAGATTTTGATACAATTCCATGCAAATATATAACTATAACCGTTCCAGACTACCTTCCGGAGGAAATTCCCTCAGATCAATGGTACACTCAAATGGATAATGACGAATTATTACCTGAGATACCAGATATTTATATTGGAAGAGCCTGTGTAGATACCGCTCAGGAAGTAGATTATTTCATTAGCAAAACTAGGTCATATGTTGAAGGAAATATTAATGATAATTATAAAACGCTTCTTGCTGGAGAAGATTTAGATTGGGCTTTTGGTAAAGATTATATGGAAGAACTTATAGACGATTGTAATAATAACAACTATCAAACAACAGGTATTCCATCTGATAAATTTTGCATTAATCGTTTATATGACAGAGATAGATATTGGGTGGGATATTGGAATAAAAACGATATTTTAGAGGAATTAAATGATCATATATCCATTGTAAATCATTTAGGGCATTCAGGATATAATAATAATATGAAGTTACAAAATTCTGATATAATAAATTTAAACAACGAAAATTATTTTTTTGTATACTCACAAGGATGTAGAGCAGGTGGTTTTGATAATCCTCAAGATGATGATTGTATAGCAGAATATTTCACAACAAAAACAGCTAATGGAGCATTTGCAGGTATATGGAATACTAGATATGGATGGGGTGGTCCAAGAGGAACAACCGATGGTTCCTCTCAAAAATTTCAAAGATATTTCTGGGATGAGATATATACAATGAAAAATAAAGAAATCGGAGTTGCAAATCAAAATTCAAAAATTAATATTTTTAATGACATACTATCAAACAAGTACTATGAATATTCTTATTGGACATTAACCTTATTTGGTGATCCTACTATTGAAATAAAAACTCCCTCAGCTATTTATCCAGAAAAGATTATAATAACAGAAGATGAAGAAAACGAAGAAATTTCCTTCGAATTAAATCATCCATTAGGTAAAGATATTAAATTATTTGTTGAATGGGGAGACGGTACATACTCAGATTGGCTTGGACCATATAACTCAGGTGAAAAGATATCGCTAAGTCATGAATGGGTAGATGAAAAAAGCAAATTGATAAAGGCAAAATCTAAAGATTTAGATGGTTTTGAAAGTCCATGGTCAGAATACCAGAAAATAACTGAAGGTGAATTATATGTTACGATTTATGATGAAGAAGATGAAACAATTGACTTAGATGCAACAGTGACTGCAAATAATATAAATAACGGAAAAACCTATCCTATTTCTAAGGAGTATTGGTACTTTTTTAGTAGGATACCTGGTGGTGAATATTTAGTATCAGTTACAAATGTAGATGGATATAAAAACGCATCAAAGACCATCAGCTTCGAAAATGGAGAACATACTGGGTTAAAATTTAATCTACAAAAATCAAAAGCAAAAAATTACAAAAATATTAATCTATTAGTATTTATAAATAGATTAATTGATTTCTTTAAAGAAAAATTTAATTTTTTATTTAAGTTAATTTTTCCTTCCAAATCCATTTTATAAAATATTAATTTTTTTTTTATAAAACAATATTTTATGAATAATTAATTTATATTAGTTTTATTATCAAGGCTAATTAATTTATAGGAATTATTATATGATTGAGAAAACTGTAAAATGTCCTGGTTGTGGAGAAATTATAACCACAACTGGAGAACCCGGAGAAAAAGTGAAAGTTGAGTGTCCTTCATGTGGAAAAACTGGAAAAGTAACCTTTAAAAAAGAAGATACAAATTTAAATGCAGCAATACAGGTAAATAATCTTAAAAAAATATATGGTGATTTGACAGCAGTCAATAATATATCATTTACAGTTGAAAAAGGAGAAGTTTTTGCATTTCTTGGCCCAAATGGAGCAGGTAAAACAACAACTGTAGAAATGATTGAGTCAATACGTCAACCTGCAGAAGGTCAAATTAAGATACTAGGAAAAGACATTAAAAATTCTTTTGATGAAATAAAAGATAAAATTGGAATACTACCTCAAGAGTTTCACTCTTTTGAAAAATTAACAGTTAAAGAAACATTAGAATATTTTTCAAATCTTTACAAAAAAAGATCAGATATCAATGAAATAATAAAAGCAATGGACTTACAAGATGAAGCAAAAAAACTTTATAAAAACCTTTCAGGGGGATTAAAACAAAGAGTAGGTGTTGCAATATCCCTTGTAAATGATCCAGAGATAATATTTCTAGATGAGCCCACAACAGGTTTAGATCCAAAGGCACGACGTGAAGTATGGGATGTAATAGCTGGGTTAAGGAATAAAGGTAAAACCATTTTTTTAACAACTCATTACATGGAAGAAGCAGAGTACCTTGCAGATCATATAGCAATAATTCATAAAGGAAAAATAATTGCGGAAGGCTCTCTAGATTATTTAATTGATAAATATGGTGAAGGAAGTATTCTTAGAATTAAAAATTGTAAATCAAAGGATACAAAAGATTTGTTATCAGAAAAAGGTTATGAGGTAAAAACAGAAGGGAATGGAGATATTGCAGTAAAAATACCTTATAAAGAAAAGGTCTTAGAGATACTTTCGATATTAAAAAAGGAATGTATTGAGTACACTGGTGTTGATATAAGAAGATCTAACCTTGAGGAAATATTTTTAAAACTAACTGGTGCAAAACTGAGGGAGGCATCCTAGATGAATCTTAGATTTATAAAAATGGATTTTACAGCTAGTGTTAAATCTTGGAGTCGTAGCCCTGGAACAGTTTTTTGGACTATTCTTTTTCCTATTCTTCTTATTATGATATTTGGAGCTATATTTTCAGGTTCAAATGAAACACGATATGATCTAATAGTTCAAAATTTAGATGAAAATGAAAACCAAGAAATTGATTTTTCAAAAATATTAATTGATAGTTTAAAACAAGTAGATATCTTAAAAATAAAACAAATTAGCTCAGATAAAGATATTTCAGATTATATGCGGGAAAACGATATGAAAGCAGGTCTTAGTATTCACGAGGGATTTAGTGATGAAATCTCTTTATATCTGGCTCATAAAAATAATAGTGCTATTCCTTTTGATGATAAAGAATTGCCATTTAATTTAACATTATATATAGATCCCTCTGATCAAACAACTACTCCGATAATAAGATCGATTATAACAGGGTTTCTTTATGAATATAACACAAACATAAGTGGTGGTGACAAAGTTATTAGTTATAATGAAAAAAGTACTATTGATGATGAATTTGAATTTATTGATTTCTTTGTCCCAGGTATGATTGGATTTACAATAATGACCTCTATGATATATGGTAGTATTGAACGTAACACGAAATTTAGAAAGGATGGAATATTAAGAAAACTTCTTACAATGCCAGTTACACGTGCTGAATGGATTTTTTCAAAAATGCTTTTTATGTTATTTTTATCATTTATTTCAACCATTGTAATACTTGCTTTTGGAATGTTAGTCTGGGGTCTCTCATTTAAACTAAATATTTTTCTACCGATTATTGTGATATGTACAAGTTTTATGTTTTCAGGTATGGGGATGATAATAGGGCGGTTTGTAAAAGAAGAAGAAACAGCTGATATGGCAGGCGGTGCAATAACATTTCCTATGATGTTTCTAGCTGGAACTTTTTTTCCTCTTGAACAAATGCCAACATTTTTACAATCAATCGCCCAAATACTTCCATTGTATTATGTAAATGAAGCTCTTCGTAATGCTATGATAAATGCAGATTTTGAAAAAACAATATATTTCACAGGTTTTGTTTTAGTTTTTACAATGGTATTTTTTGTATTAGGCGTAATTCTTACAAAATGGAAAGAAGACTAAATTATTGTTTATCACTTCAAAATTAATATTTTCTTTGTTATTGATTTTATATTACAAAAATTTATCTATTTTAATTTATAAATAACTTTTTGTGGTTTTTTTGTTTTTTATTTTATTATCTTTTTGATTTTTTTAAAAGATATAATATTTTTATTTTTTTTAATAAATAGAAAAGTATATATAGTAATCAATTACAAAGATTTAATTGTTGAATAATGCTAACAATTAGCATTATAAATTGTATTGAATTGAAATGGTGAAAAAATGTTGATTGTAGGAAACGTATCATCAAAAGAAGAAAAATACGAGGTTAGATTTGTAGCTCAAGTGTTTTGTATAAGTAACAGAATACGTTTTCTTGCACGCCAACAGAGGAAAAAAAAGTAATTTTTTTCTAAAATTGTTCACCAGACAAACTTTTTGTTCCTATTAGTGTCTTTGTATCCATAACTCCTTTAAGTGATCTAATTTTTTTAATTACGACTTCCCCTATTTGATCTATATCATTACATTGGATTTTAACTAAAATATCGTATTCTCCAAATAATGGGTGAACCTCTGTTATTTCAGAGATTTGGTTTTTTAGAAAATCGTAGACTTCTTTTTCACGTAAAGGGCTTATTGATAATAATGCAAATCCTATTGCCATGAAATCTTGAATGCAAATTATATGTATTATATTTTTTCTTTTTTAATTTATTACTATTTTCATAATATAATAAGGATAAATAATAAATATTAGTATTGCATTATGTTAACATATAACAGGAGGTTGTGTTTTTGGAAGAAGAAAATAAAAATAAGTCTGCTATTACTAGTGTTGCAGAAAAAGAACTAGATCTTCTTAGCAGACATATTGATGTTTTAAAAACAGTAAAGGAAAATGGCCCAGTTGGAATAATTCGACTTTCTCAAATGACAGGTCAGCCTCAGCATATGATAAGATACTCTCTTAGAACACTTGAAAAAGATGGACTAATAACTCCTTCACCGCAAGGAGCTGTTGTAACAGATAGAGTACATGAAACATTAGGAACACTTGAGTCCACATTAAATGATTTTTCAACAACAGTACAAACCCTAAAAAAGAAGCTTAAATAGAAAATACATTCAATTATTATTTTTTTATCTACTATGTTTGAAAAAATATAATTAGTTAATTTTTTTTATGATTTAATTTGGTATTAATTTGGTAATAAATGTTAAATAAATATTATAAACCATTGGATTTATAAATAAGATGTAATTAACAAAATAAAAATGAGTGATAAAAAATGATAAAAAAAATGTTAATCGCCGGATCAATATTAGTAAGTCTAATACTATTTTCAACAGTTTCAATATCAGCAGAAAAAATATCAATAAAAGACTATGAAAACGATGTACTTGATTATGTCAGTGCAGAAGAAATAATTCGCCCAAATGTAGATATTAATCTAATTGAGATAGAACAAAATGGTAAAACAATAACTGTCTCAATAAATGTAAAAGGAATAATTGAAGATAAAGGAACCTTTAAGGATTTAGAAGAATTAAATGAAATCGAGGATGAAAACTTCACAATAGATATAGTAATGTATACTATGGAATTATACACAGTTGATAATATCTACGTAATAAATTATGTTAATAATGAGATAAACATCACATGTGAAACAGAAGAAATTATTGTAATAGAAGACAAATCTTTTAATGTCCAAGGTTCAAAATTAACTGTAACATTTAATTTATTAGATGATGACGAAAACTATGATACTATTGTTGCTGGAGCACAAGAAATAAATTTAGACTATGATTCACTTATAACAGGTGAAGGATACTGGTATATAGATGGTATACCAAATGATATCGAATTGGATGTTACAATAGACGGACCTGTAAAAACAAAAACAGATAAAAAAGTATTATTCTCAGCAGATATCGATAGTGATTCATCAGATTTCAAATACCTATGGGATTTCGGAGACGGGAACACATCAACAGAGAAAAACCCATCACATGTATATAAAAAACCTGGGGATTATCAAGTCTCACTGGATGTTGAAGATGAATATTTAAGCGCAGGATTCGATACCTATTCAATAAATGTAACAAAAGCAAAACAAAACCCTGGATCTATAGATGGTGATGATGATAAAGAAACAACATCTTCTTTGCTAATGTTTGTTGCATTAATAGTAATAATTGCAATAGTAGGATTAATTGTAGTCTACTTTATAATTAAGAAATAAAAAATTTTACATTAATCCAAATCTTTTTTCTTTATTAATTCTTAGTTATCTTTTTATTTGAAAATACTATGACTATTTTCAGATGATCAATTATGCCTGAGAAAAAAAATAAAGATAATAAAGAGAGTAAATATGTTTACAAAAAAAAATCTGCTTGGGAGATTTTAAACCAAAAACAGATAAAACAAGCATTTACTTTTTGTGAAGATTATAAAAAATTTTTAGATAATGCAAAAACTGAAAGAGAAGCAATCAAAATTATCAATAAACACTCAAAACAAAATAAAAAAACCATTTACTTAAATAGAGAAAAAGAAGCAGCAATCATTGTAAAAGGAAAAAAATCAATAAAAGAAGGACTAAGAATAATAATATCTCATATTGATTCACCAAGACTTGATTTAAAACAAGTACCAATGTTTGAAGATTCAGATAGCAAACTTGCTCTTCTTGAGACACATTACTATGGTGGAATAAAAAAATTCCATTGGGTTACCATACCTCTTGCTCTTCACGGAGTTGTTGTAAAAAAAGATGGTAAAAAAATTGAATTTAACATAGGTGAGAAAGATACAGATCCAATTTTTTCTATTCCTGATTTACTACCACATCTTTCTCATGAAGTCCAAGATACAAAGAAAATGAGAGATGCAGTCAAAGGAGAAAGCCTTGATATAATGATAGGTAGTATGCCTATTAAAGAAGGAGTAAAAGAAAAAATAAAATCAAATGTTTTAGAAAAATTACATAAAGATTACAATCTTATTGAGGAAGACTTTGTATCTGCGGAACTTGAAATAGTACCAGCAAATAAAGCTCGTGATCTAGGTTTTGATAAATCAATGATAGCAGGTTATGGACAAGATGACCGTGTATGTGTATATACTGCTCTACAAGCAATACTTAATTTAAAAAACCCTGAATATACATCAATTGCTCTATTTGTTGATAAAGAGGAAATTGGAAGTGAAGGAAATTCATCAGCACAAGTTTATACTTTTTTAAGATCTATAATAAAGAAAATAGACTCAAAAGTAGATGTTGATAGTGTAATGTTAAAATCAAAAGTTCTATCAGCTGACGTAAATGCCGCTGTAACACCAAACTACACAGAAGTATTTGAATTAAAAAATGCTTCATCATTAGGCTGTGGAGTAGTAATGTCAAAGTTTACAGGGCATGGTGGTAAATATTCTGCAAATGATGCCTCAGCAGAATATGTTGGAGAGATAAGAAATATGCTTAATAAACAAAAGATACCCTGGCAGACAGCAGAGCTTGGAAAAGTTGATCAAGGCGGTGGAGGGACTGTTGCCAAATACTTCAGCCGTCTAGGTATGGAAGTAATTGATCTAGGGCCAGCAGTTATGAGTATGCATTCACCATATGAAGTAACTAGTAAAGTAGATGTGTATTCAGCATATTTAGCATATAAATCATTTTTTGAAAGTTAAAAAAATCTTTCTTTCATTTGTTCATACGCGGCTTTTAAACCATTGCCATTCTGGCAATATGCAGGGTCGCATTCTTTTCCAATTTTATTTGATATTGGAAAACCAGCAAGACGCATCATAGGAAGAGTTGCTTTTTTACCATGTTTCCAACGATAATAAAGCCAATGTGACATGAAAAACATTGGACTTAGATATTTTTGTTTATCCGGAGCCCAGAAATCAATGTTGTTTTTCCAGCATCTTGCTAGTACATCCCATTGAAGTTCTGTAAGATTATCAAGATTTGATCTTTTACAGTTACTAAGAACTGCTTCTTTTAATGGAATAAACAAAACTGGTGTGTAAAACATTTTAGCATTATGAGCTCTTAAATCATCTATAAGATTTAATGTTGCGATTACATCATCATCTGTCTCATCAGGTTGACCAGTCATAATAGTGCATAATGGCCACCAATCATTATCGTTTAGTAATCCTGTTGCTTCAACTACTAATTCAGGCCAGTTATCAACACTATATGGTAGTGCTTTTCCACTCATATATTTCTTCATAAGCCTAACACTACCTGTTTCAATACCCATCTCAACTGATATGAAAGGTTTTTTGTACATGTAACTTGTCTTAGGATTCCATTTTGTTTTTTCTATTAATATTGGTGTAAGTTCTTCTAAAAGTTTTTTATCATAAAGAATTGGGGCGTATGATGCATGAGAAAGAAGAATATATTCAACACCCGGGTATGATGCGATTGTTTTGTATAGTTTTACAATTTCTTTTCTATTTGGTTTAAAACCAGGTTTTGATTTGTATAAAAAAATATCTTCTGTAACTGTAAAAATTGTTTTTGATCCTTCTCTAATGTTTGTTTCTACTTCTTTCATCACGTGATCGATTGGAAAAGAATATTTTGTTCTCATAGTTGGACTACAAAATTTGCATCCTCTCCCGCATCCTCTCATGATTTCAACCATGCCATAGCTTGAAGCATGTTTTATTAATGGAACATTTTCTCTATCTGGTTTTTTTGATTCATAGATTTTTGGTAATTTCTCTTTTTTTAAAAGTTTTTTAAAGACTTGTACAAGTTCGTCTTCACCTTCACCTTGAAAGATAACATCAATTCCAAGTTTATCTTGTACTTTTGCTTCATTTACTTGCCATGAACCTTGTCCACCAACTATTATTTTAGGTTTATATTTTAGCAAAGAAGGATGTGTTAGTAGTTTTTCAAACTCTGATGCATTTAATGCTTCTCCTCCGAAACCAATAAGTGAGTTATAAGTAGTTGACACATATGCAAGACCCATAGGATCCATAGTTGATACACCAAAGATTTTGGTTTTTTTGCCTATAAACTTATCAAGATTATCATAATGTGATACAACAACTTGGTCTTCGCCAAATTCATCTATTAACATTGATTCTACTTTTCTAAGGCCATATATTGTTGTTTTAGCTGAACCATCAGGGTTATTTGGAAGGTTTTGAATATGTTCTCTTAAAGCATATCCTGAGAATTTTTTTGGAAAAGTACAAATAAAAGCTGCAAATGGATTACTATCATATTCATTTGCTTCAGCTCTTGAAGCAGCAAGTACAATTGGAACGCCTTCAATTTCTTTTTCTCCGCTCATTTTAATACTACCTTTTTAAGTTGTTGTGTATATTTTCTTAAAAACCGGATCTTTTATCGTTTCTTGTATTATTTTTAAAAAATCTTTCCATGAAAGTGTGTTTCTTGACCATTTAATCATTTCTCTTTTATGTAGTGAAAATATTTTTAAAAAACTCTGCCAGTTATATCCTTCATTTTTTAATGGTTTCGACCATCCACTGTCTTTCCATAGATAGCTTGGTAGTCTGTTTCCAAACCATAGAGTTAGTGAATCTATTTTTGTTTCTATTTCATCTTTTTCTTTATTGAATTCTTTTTTGATTATATCTGGTTCTGGTGGAATAGAGAAATTCATTTTTCAACCCCCATATACTATATATACCCTATATGAAAATCTAAAACTGGTATATATTTTTTATTAAATAAAATAGTTATATCTTTTTATTGTTTTATAAAAGATTTAAATCTGAGAACCCTGTTACAAATTCTGTATATGAATATTTCAAAAAATAAGAATAAAACAAAAATAACTGTCCTTGATAAAATATTTGCTCATATTGAAACATGGAGACTTTATACTGTTATCTGGTGTGGTCTAGTAAGTCTTGCTGGTTCATGTATTGCTTATGATGGTTTTCCTGGTTTAAAAATTGCTTTTTTAGCATTTATTATACCTATGATGGGTTGGACTGCTGGTCTTTATTTATCTGATTTTCTTGACAGAAAGCTTGATGAAATTCAGAAACCTCATAGGCCAATTCCCTCTGGTCGAATAAAACCTTATGAGGCAATAGCTGTTGGGGCAATACTTGCATTCTCAGGTTTTATATTATCTTTTTTCCTATCTATTTATAATTTATTGATGGTTTTTGTAGTAGCTTTTTTAGTTTTTTCTTATGCAAAACTTACAAAATCAAGAGGTCTTCTAGGTAATATAAACAGAGGTACTGTAACCGTTGCAGCTTATTTTTTTGGAGTTTTTTCAATTGGGATTAATATCGACTCTATATCTGTTTACGTAGGTCTTTTAGCTTTTGTTTTCTTATTTCATGATACTAATAGTAATCTTGTTGGAGCAATTAGAGATATGGAAGGTGATAAAAAAGGAGGATATATCACATTCCCTGTTAAATATGGTTTAAAAAACTCAATTGTTTTTTCATTATTTTTAACATTTATATGGCTATCAATCCTGCTTTATATCCCATATTATTATGGTTTTTTAAAAACTGAGTTTTATTTGATTATGATAATTGACATCATAATTATTATCTGTCTTTATTTCTACTTGTTTAACTCAATAAAAAATTACTCTAGAAAAAAAGCGTTAAAATTCCATGAGTTTTTTGTAGTAGAGAGAACAACACTTGCATCAGCATTACTTTTTGGAGTTGTAAAAAATTATATCGCTTTAATAATTTACATAGTAGCATTAATTATCACAGTTGTATCTCAGTATTCACTTAGAAAAAAATATGAATTCAAGGAAGGATAAAAAATTATGAAATGCCTTGTAACAGGAGCATCAGGATTTATAGGAAATGCCCTTGTAAAAAAACTTGTCAAAGAGGGGTACTTTGTAAAAGCATTATATCATAAAAATAAACCAGAAAAAAATCTTAAAAATGTAGAATATGTAAAATGTGATATAACAAATCCAGATAAAATCAAAAATGTTTTAGATGATGTAGATGTTGTTTTCCACTGTGCAGCTATTGTAAAAGATTATGGGCCTAAAGATATTTTTTATAAAGTAAACGTTAATGGAACAAAAAATCTTGTAAAAATATCCAAAAGAAAAAAAATTAAAAAATTTATTTTTCTCAGTCATATTCAATATGATAAAAAAGAAAAATCAAATAACTATAGTAAAACAAAATCAATTGCTGAAGAATTTTTAAAAACAGAGTATAAAAAGAGCAATTTCCCAGTTGTAATTATTAGACCTGGAAATGTTTACGGACCAGGTAAAGCCACATGGGTTCTAAGACCTCTTGAGTCAATAAAGAAAAATCGTATATCACTTATAGATAAAGGCTCAGGAATTTTTTTACATACATATATTGACAATTTAACAGATGCTTTGATAACTGCGATAGATAAAACTGAGGCTATAGGTATGACTATTAACTTAACAGATGGAGATCATAGTATTACTTGGAAAAAATATTTAAATGATCTTGCAAAAATTGCAAATAAAGCTGAGATAAAAAAAAACATGTCTAAAAAAACAGCTTTATTAATTGGTAAAATTATGATATTTTTAAATAAAGTTTTTAAGATTAAACCATGGATTACACCTACTGCTGTAAGAATGTTTACAAACAAAGAAAAAATTTCAATAAAAAAAGCAAAAAAAATACTTGACTATGAGCCACAGATAGAATATCCACAAGCAATGATTGAAATAGAAAAATGGCTAAAACAAAATAATTATCTTGAATAAGAGATAAGGAAATAAATTTATAATGTTAAAAATAATTAATTTTATACTAGAAAAAATTGCAGTAAAATTCAACAATTTTAAACTTAAAAAATTTGTTGATTCAGGTTTTATCACAGTTGAAAAAATAATAGTTAAATTATCTAAGTTACATAAAATGTATCTAAGTTTTTATGAAGAATTAATTTCATTAGAGGTAGAATTTGCAGATATCTCAAATAAAGATAAAATACTGCATATTGGTTGCGGTCCTTTACCTGCGACAGCAATTATTTTAGCAGAAAAAACAAATGCAAACATTACAGCTATTGATAAAAACCCTAGATCAGTTAAACAAGCAAATAAATGTGTTACTAAACAAATTAAAACAAATAAAATCAATATTTTACTTTCAGATGCTTTAAATTTTTCTTATAAAAACTATAACGTAATCATTATTTCCCAAGGAATAAAACCATGTAAAAAAATATTAGAAAATATTTCAAAGAATATTAAGAACGAAACTAGGTTGATATATCGAACTAGTACAGATAATAGTGGTAAGCTATCAGAAAATGATGCATTTCTTAAGGATTTCTTTAAAATTATTGATATAAAATATCATAAAAAAAATGGTTTATTAATATCTGTTTTATTAAAAAAAATTAATTAACAATAAATCCCATTTATAAGAGATTTAAAATGAAAAATAAAAAATTAAAAGAAGCACCAGAAAGTCTTCAGTTTGCAGTATATGGTGGAATATGTGGAGTAATTGGCTTATTTTCAATTGTTTTCTTATTTTTCGCAGTTTATGAATGTAAACCTGGTTTAATAGATGCAGTAGCAAGAAGTATTGTTAGTATAACTCTTGCTTTAATGAGTATTCATTTTGGTATGCGATCAAAAACAAGAGAAGGGATTTACATAATTATTTTAGGGATATCTGTAATAATAATTGTTTCATTGCTTTACATTATTGGTATAATACCCTGTATATTGAGTTAATCAATTTTTTCATTATGCTCCAATGGAGAGATCAAATCCATTAGATAATTTTTTAATAATTTTCTAACAATAGACATCCAAAGTATTGCAATTAAAATAAAAATTATTGTTAAATAATCCCATTTATTAATTACTAAGCCTAATGCTATACCTGCTGCAGGCGCATGCTCCGTATTTGTAATAGCCATAATAAATAATGCAACACCTACAGCTATCGCCCCTAAAAATATTAAAATTAATGTTTCACTTTTAAATATATCTGTAATAAAATTAGTTTGTGATATTAAAAATAATAAAAAACCAACAGATAGTCCAACTATGTAACCACCAATTAATCTTCTAGGATCAGAAGAATATCTAGTAGGTGTGATAAAAACAACAAATGCGCTTGCTCCTAAAGCGGTAATAATAGCTGTTTCATTTAAAACATCAAGAAATATTAAGACTGCTAGAACAGTGATAGATGCTAAAACACACTGAAAAATATATTTAAATTTGTTTTTTTTGAATTTTTTATCAAAAATAATTATCTCAGACAAAAAATTTTTCACCTTAAATTATTTTTTTATTATCTGGCATTAAAAGCTGAGTATGAGGATAAGCAATTTCTACTTTATTTGTCTCAGCTATTTTTCTTAAGATTTCCCTAATAATATTAGTCGATATCTGATTTCTACTTGTTGCAATTGAATTATATCTAACTGTAACATCAACACCAGATGGTTTACATTTAAGTCTTATATGAGGATCTTTTGATAATCTTTTAGGAAAACTTTTCCAATAGGATCTCATAATTTTTTTAACAGAATCAATCATCATTGTTTCAGCTAAGTCAAGATCACTTTCATAAGTTATTGCCATTGTCACCTCATCAAGTATATAATCATCTCTTCCAGTATAGTTTATGATTTCTTCTTCGAAAATTATTGAGGTTGGTAGCATAACCATTCTATTTGATTTTTCTTCTCCTTCAATGGTTCCTCCAACTTCTTCTAGATATATATGTGATAGAGATATATCATGTACATCTCCTTTAATATCTGAAATAATTATTCGATCTCCTATTGCAAAAGGTCTACGTGTAATAATTATTATCCAGGCAAATACTCCACTTATGGGTTTTTGTAATGCCATACCAAGTGCTACTGATAATAAACCAGCTAAGAATCCTACTTCGCCCCATCCACCAAAATAGGCAAATATTACTATTAATGGTAGAAAAATAAAAAATAAAAATTTCAGTAGTCCAATAAATCCCAATACATTTGATATTTGTTTTTTTCTTTTTACTCTTTTTAATAGTTTTCTTTTTATGAATTTTAATATTATACTAAATATTGTAAATGACAAAATGACTATTAGTATAATATATATAATCTCTTCATATGGCTCTATTTGTTTTAATAAATCTGATATAATATCCAAGATTACTTCCTCACGCTTTAATGTATTACTCTAATTATTATATATAATTTTGTTGTTTTTTTTATAGCCATTTTTTTCTTTTAAAAAACAAAAGCATTACTATACCTATTGTTAGCATAGCTAATAATATAAGGGGATAACCAAGACTCCATTCAAGTTCAGGCATATGATGAAAATTCATTCCATATATTCCAACTATGAAAGTAAGTGGGATAAAAATTGCTGCAAAAATCGTAAGAACCTTCATTACTTCATTCATTTTATTACTGACACTGCTCATATAAATATCGAGCATACCTGATACCATATCTCTGTATGTTTCAATTGTATCCATAACTTGTATTGTATGATCATATAAATCTCTTAAAAAAACATTTGTTGAAGTTTTTATCAATCTAGATTTTTCTCTTTGCATTCCACTTATTACTTCGCGGAGAGGCCATACAGATCTTCTTAGATAGATAATGTCACGTTTTAAACTATATATTTTTTGCATGATTTTAGGTGTGGGATCATCTATTACTTCTTCTTCAATTTGTTCAATTTTTTCTCCAATTTTTTCTAGAATAATAAAATAATGATCTACTATTGCATCAATCAAAGCATATGTTAGATAATCTGTTCCATTTTTACGGATATTTCCTTTGTTGTTACTAATTCTTTTTCTTACATGATTAAAAACATCACCTTTGCTTTCTTGAAAAGAAATTACAAAATTATTACTTAAAATAAAACTTACTTGTTCTGAAAATATTTCATCTTCAACTTGATGAAGCATTTTTAAAACAATGTAGATATAATCATTGTAATCTTCAATTTTTGGTCTTTGGCTTGTATTTACAATATCTTCTAAAACAAGAGGATGAATATTAAAATTTTTACCAATTTTTTCAATAACTTCAGTTTCATAAATTCCATCAACATTAATCCATGTAACAGTTGATTTATTATCAAAAGGATAACATTCTTCAATTCTTTTACAAGTTAATTCTTTAAATTTCTCTTTGTTATAATCAATTATTTTTATCTCTGTTTTTTCTATCTTTTTTTCACCGACATGTATTATTGATCCAGGCGGAAGGCCCAATGTTTTTGAGCTTTTTTTAAAAAATTTACTCATATGATAACACCTTATTTATTGTAAATAGATAATCAATTCTATATAACTAACGTATAAACTGTAAAATATTTAAATAATAAGCTAATAGCATGAGAAGAGATATCAATATTTATAAAAAATATGGAGGAATAATAAAATAATTGAAAGATTTGCACCATTTATTAAATCTAGACTAAAAGAAAAACCAGATCAAAAAAAAGGTTTTTCATACAATTTTTACAAAAACACCTCTAGAAAGATTATGAATAGAGTTGAATTAAAAAAACTAAAAAATACAATAAAATATGCATATAATACATCGCCTTTTTACAATGAACTTTTTAAAAAAAATAGTATCAAACCAAGTGACATTAAAAAATTTAAAGATATGGTAAAAATTCCATATACTGAACCTGAGGATATACAAAAAAATCCTAAATCATTTTTTTCAGTATCTGAAAAACAATTTGCAAAGGTATTTACAACATCTGGTACAACAGGCGCTCCAAAGAAAGCCTATTTTACAAAAAATGATTTAGAAAAAATAATTAAATCTACTGCAAATGGTTTGAAAGTTATGAATAATGTAACATCAGATGATGTTGTAAGAATGTCTTTTGAAGTAGGTTATGGAATTGAAATCTGGGGTAATAGATATTGTTTAGATCAAGCATATCAAAGAATTGGTTCTATGACAATTGCAACAGGTAGATTACCGATAAAAGAAGAACTTGAAATGTTGAAAGACTACAAACCAACTATCTTAATGGATGTTACATCTCGTATTAATTATTTGACAAGAGAACTTAGTAAAATTTATGATTTAAAAAAACTAGGTGTTAAAAAAATAATGACTGGTGCAGAACCTACCCCATCTAGTTTAAGAAAGCAAATTGAAAAGAGTTGGGGTTGTGATGTAATCGTTGGCTATGGAACAACTGAGATAGGTCTAATAATGGCTGGTGAATGTGAAGAAAAAAATGGTATGCATCTAAGTGAGTTAAATTTTCTGACAGAAGTGGTTGATCCAAAAACCGGTGAGCAATTAGAGGATGGAAAAATTGGTGAATTAATATTTACAACATATGATAGGGAGGGTATGCCATTAATTAGATACAACTCTCATGATTTAGGAAGAATACTCCCTGGAATATGTAGTTGTGGAACTCCATTAAAAAGAATTGAAATAAAAGGTAGGACAGATGATCTGATTCCAATTGGAGCAGGTGATAATCTTTTTACTGCAAGATTTAACAATGTAATTTTTAGCATTCCACAAATAGAAGAATATCAAATTACTTTTGATAAAAAAGATGGTAAAGATCTAATAACTGTAATTGCTGAAACTGAGAAAAGAGATAAAAATACTGAGGAAAAAATTAGTGAAGCAATTTTAAAAATACCTGAAATATATGATGGTATAAACAAATCAAAAACAATTTTAAAACCAATAATAAAACTTGTAAAACCCAATACTTTTGATAAAAAATCAATTAAAAAAAGGAGACTTATAGATAAAAGAGAATTATATGATTAATATTTTTTTAGACTAAAATTTAACATTTTTCTAGATGCTAGGTTTATTTTTGTTTTAATTCTTTTTTTCATAAAATGAGAATCAAGATCAAAATTAAATCCGATACCTTTAGGTGGTTTAATAACTTTAAGTGTAAGGCTATTATGCCCTAATAATGATACTTGTCTTTGTTGAACTAATTTACAATCACCTTTTAGATTTACTTTTTTGTTTTTATCTTCATATTCTGCTTTTATTTTACCCGGTAATTCACACAGATAAAATGCTTTATAAAAACCACTATTTTTAAAGACATGTTCATATTCATGGCCATTACAAGTTGCCCAAGCTCTAATATTTAATTTTTTATCATCTTTTTTTGCGTTAATTGTTAAATCAATTGGGTAATATAAATCATATTTTGGTAAATATCTTGATTTATTGTATTTGAATTTTATATCGCTAAAATCAATATAATTATTTAGATCTTTAAAAAGTGTTAAAACACCAAATGAGGGGCCTTCTTTTACCCAGAGCATAGAGTTTCCATAAAATACACTCCAATCATTTTCAAAAACACTCCAAAACCAATCATAACCAAATGGATTGTTCTCAGTTGTAAATGATATTTTATTTGGTATTTTTGGTTTATGCTGAGATATCCACCAGTTTGAAAGTTTCCCATAAGTATTTATGGTTTTTTTAAGGTTGGAAAGTATGGTAAATGGATTTTTATATGACCAATTTCCATAGGCTCTTTCTAGATATCCTTTACCTTTTAAGTCAAGTATTTCATTTTTTATTTTTATTTTACCTGTAAGATCACAGTTTAAAAGCCATCCATATCGATAATGGTCAAATCCTATTGGCAGGTAACCATTTGTTGCATCTTGCGCACTCCAATGTGGGAATATTTTTGCTTTGAATTTTAAATCGGCAGTAAAATCTTTTTTCGGTTCTTCTAAGTGAATTTCGTAATTTGGGTATAATCCTTTAGCTGTTGTTTTTTCATATTTTAAATCAACTTTTTCTTTTTTATGTTTGAATTTGTTTATGTCATCATTTAATGCTTTGTGAAAAACTAATTTATTATTTGTGATATCAAATAGATAATAATTGTAAAAACATGAAGGTGTTTCCTGTTGATATGCCATGGAGAGTTTTAGATTCCATTTTCTATTGTCTTTTATTGTTTTAAATAGTGTTTCAAAGCACCACCATTCTTTCATAACTGGGAAGTGGTCTCCTTCATCTTGTGGTGTCCATGGGTTTTTTTCGGTTTTTTTCATTTTTTTTATATTGTATTATTTTATAATTTAAATAAATTTATGTAAAAAAATCCGCTTTATTCAGACGTTACTGGTAGTTTCCATTATGCCCCATCCATTTAGTTTTTCTGTTTTTTTCGTAGTTTTTAGTATTCCGTATGCTTTACCTGTTGTTTCCCATTCACACCAGGTGGGCGGATCACGTGGAATTGTTTCTTTTATATTTTCTACCTCAAATGTTATATTTAAAAAAAATGGTTCTTTGAATGGTTTCTTCTTTAGGCTGTTCATTTTATGAGTTTTTATATTGATTTTTGTTGGGATTTTTAGGCCTTTTATCGAGGAATTTTTATGTTCTATGTGTTCTAATTTAAAAAAATGGGTTTCAAATGCTTTTTTTCCTACTGGTGACATACAAAGACTTCCTGGTATTATATTTGATAATTTTGAGCGTTTATGTGAATTTATTTTTCCAATAAATAAGTCAATTCCGTTATCAAAATGTATACATAACCAGTCCCATACATTGATATCTATCATTTTTTTCTTATATTCTTTACTTGTTTCACCTATTAAGGGCATCCATGTATGATCGTGATAACCTAAGCCTTTTACTTTGTAAGTTTTTTTTTCAATTTTTACTTCACCAGTCACATCACAGTTCATTATACAATAGTATCCAAAAGGGCTTTTTGATTGATTCAAACCGGTGTTTTTCACTAACCATATTGGTAAAGAGTTTGCTTTGTAATCAAGATCAAGAGATATAAAAGGAGTATCGATGTTTTTATTATTTGCATAAACATGCCATTTTGGGTATTGTCCTTTTGCATAGGAATCTTTTATTCCTACGTTTACTGCTGGTTTTTTTTGTTTACAGTCCCCTATTGGTCTTAGATAACTATCGCCATAAGTTTTCTTTTTGTTGTTATCATGTAGAATTAATCTGAAATTATCTGTATGTGGAAATGTTGCAAATGATATTACTGCTGACCAATTTTTTAATTGACTTTCCCGGTCATTAAAAAGAACATTATAATACCACCATTCTTGTTTTTTGAAAAAACTATTGAAATGTGGTCCTTCGTCATTTTCTTTTAAACAATATTTTGAATAAAATGGAAATGATTTAGCTTTTTTATTTATATTATTCATTTTTTTTAAATATTGGTAATAATTATATAAATTTTTATGTAATTAACTGGAAAAATTTTTATATATCTAATCATATAAAAAATTTATATTATTTAGAGATTTACTTATGAAAGTAGATATCGTCGGTGGAAGTCTTGCAGGTCTTAGTACTGCAATTTCAATAAAAAAACATGATAAAGATATTGATGTGAATGTTCATGAAAAATATAAAGAAATAGGTTATAATCATGAAGGTAGGAGATGTGGTGAAGCTCATTCCATTGCAGACATGTGGAAAAAATGGATGCCAAAGGGTAAAAGCATTTTTAATGAGATAACACTAGGAGTTGCATATATTGGTAAAAAAGTTCATAGATTTGAGAGAAAACCTAAAACAGCTTTTATTTTAGATCGACAAGAGTTTATCGCTCAATTAGGACGTGAAGCAGAGAAACTTGGTGCAAACATCATTACAAATAATAAAATTAAAACAATCAATGATTTAAAATGTGATTATATTGTCGATGCATCAGGATGTCCAAGTAGTATAAAAAGAGAGTTAAAATTAGATAAAGGCATTAAAGGAGTTACTTATCAGCAAACCCTTGAGAACTCAAATTGTTTTGAAAAAAATATAATTAAAGTATATTATTCTGGTATCGGAGGTTATTATTGGATTTTTCCAAGGGATCAAACTAAAAAAGAAATTAATTTAGGTTTAGGCTATGTTTTTAACCCTAATATAAATTTAAAAAAGGATCTTGAAGATTTTAAAGAAAAACACCAAATAAAAGGTGAAGTAAATTATGTTGTTGGGGGTTTAATACCAATAGGTATTCAAAGACCAATTTTACATAAAAATATTATTTTTGTTGGAGATGCATGTGTTGGTACTTTTCCTTTTTCAGGTCAGGGTATTTATAGGGCTTTAATAAGTGGCGATATCGCTGGAAAATGCTTAGCAAAAAACCAGGTTAAAAGATATAAATGGATAATAAATCATGAGTTTATAAAATGGGATGTAATTGGTAAAACATTTACTTATGCAAATCGTTTTTTCAGTAAGATTAACCCTGATATTGTTTTAAGAAATCTTGATATATTTATAAAATATGGTAGTGGATTTATACATTAATCTTTAAATCCAAATCTTATGAAATAATTTATTTTTATAAAATAACTATTGTTTTTATGTTATAATCTTAAATATAAGAAACAAATATATATGATGTATTAATATAAAAATAATGTTATTGTCTAAGTGTTAAAATCATGGATAAAGATGAAAGTAAAACAAAAAAAATAGTAGGTTTCTTCCCACCTTTCTTTAATTTAGCAGAAACAGGTAGAGCAGTACTAATTGCAAAAAGATATAGAGAGATGGGCGGTAAAGCAATATTTTTTAGTCATGGTGGTAAATTTGAGTTTTTAGCAAAGAAAAACGGTTTTGAAATAATAAAAGTCAAACCAGAAGCTACAAAAAAACAAATAGAAGATTGGTTTAAATTTCAAAATTTTGAAAAACTAAAAATTGAAACAGTATCAAATGAAAAATGGCTGTTAAAAAATGTACAAGAAGAGATAAAAGCTTTTAAAAAAACAAAAATTAGTTTATTGGTAACAACCAATAATGTTACCTGTGCAGTATCTGCAAGAGCTGCAAAAATACCATATATTAATGTAACAGCTAGTGGAGGAAATTTTGCATTAAAAATGCCTGATGCCTTGGAAAACCCTTTAACATTTATCATTCCTCAATTTTTAAAAGTCAGATTTATTAATTTCGTGCTTGCAAGAGCAAACTGGTATCTAAAATCAACAAATAAAGTCGCAGAACAAGTAAATTCACCTACTTACAATAACTGGAGAGACATATTCCATGGAGATCTCACATTTGTAACAGATAATCTAGATTTTATAAATATTTTCCCTAATCAACAATTATACAATTCAGATGAATATGTTGGAATAATTCTTCTAGATGAATTATTCGTAGACGACATACCAAAAAACGAGTCAGAAAAAATATATAAACAAATTGATAAACACATAAATAAAACCGGTAAATCAATAATGATCTCCTTGGGTAGCTCAGGAACAAAAGATATTTTTATAAAAATACTTAAAACCTTAGAAAAAACACAATATAATGTTATAGGAATATATACATCAATATTTGATGAAAACGATCTACCAAAATTTAATGACAATATTCTTTTAATAAAATTTGTACCATCAATTAAAAAGGTAAATAAAATGGTAGATTTAGCAATAATACATGGAGGACAAGGAACAGTATATAACGCAATATATTCAAAGAAACCTATAATAGGAATTCCTATGCACATGGAACAACAATTTAACCTTGAAAAAATTGTGGGACATGGGCTAGGAATAATGCTTTCAAAGAAATATTTCAATTCAAAAAAACTAATAAAAGCCATAAATAAAATATTCACAGATTATGAAAAATATAAAAATAATGCAGAAAAATTAGCAGATAAACTACCCCTGCCAAAAGGAGAAGAAATAATAGCAGAAAAAATCTATAGATTTATAAACAAGTGAAAAAAACCATGGTTTTAGATGATAGATATTTACAAAAAATAAAAAACACAAGCTTTCAACCAATTTTTATATTAGGTTTTCATCGCTCAGGTACAAGTGTACTCTACAAAATTCTTGCAGAAACAAAAAAGTTCAACACAATAACAGCTTATCATAATATAAAATATGATGAGCTTTTATACAATTATTTTAACGAAAAAGAAAACAAAGCTAAACAAGAAATAAATAATTATTTAATGAAACATGGTCAAACAGATAGAGGAATAGATAAATTAAAATTATCATCAGAATTCAAAGAAGAATACAGATTTATTTTTACAAATAAAAACTACAAACCAAAAATCAATCAAAATAATTTAGAATTATTTAAACAAATGTGTAAAAAAATACAATACATATCAAAAAATGATAAACCTTTATTGTTAAAAAATCCTTATGATTATCCTAATTTTATATTCATTAAAAAAAATTTTCCAGAATCAAAACTCATATTTATACATAGAAACCCATTAAAAGTTATAAACTCAAATACAAAATCTTTTAGAAATCTAATCTATAAAAAAAACTACTATTCTGCTTTATTATCAAAGGATTATAAAAAAATAATACAAAACCCATTATTGATGACTCTTTACAAAGTATATTTGAAAACAACAACATTTCTTAGTTGTATCCACACTGTAAAACAATTCAGGAAAAAAACTGATTATTTCTTAGAAAACATATCTAAAATTGATAATGAAGATTATATAACATTAAAATATGAAGATCTATGTGAAAAACCAGATATTGAAATAGAAAAAATAATTAAATTTTTAAAAATAAAACCAGAGGGAAAAATTAACTATTCTAAAAAGATAAAAAAAAGAAATGTAGAATTAATAAAAGAATTAAAAATATTAACACCTTATATTCAAAAAAAATTATATAAATATAATAAATATTTTAATTATAGATACTAAAATAAGAAGAAATAAAAAATGACAAGATATAATAAAAATTTATTAAACATTCTAAAAGATTCCAAAGTTTTATACAAATTAAATAAGAATATTTTATCACACAAAAACTTAAACATAAACGATACGGTTTTGATATGCGGATCCCCTAGATCAGGAACAACCTGGTTTGAAGAAATGATGATTAATTTATTAAATTATACTTATCTACATGAACCATTACATCCAGGATGGTACCCTGAGTCAATAGATGCAGGTTTTAATGCAAGATCATCTTATATCCCTGTTGGAAAACAAAATAAAAAAGCAGAAGAATACCTAGAAAAAACATTTAAAGGAAAAACATACAGTTTCCTTCCAAATTATAATATAAACCCAAATCTTATAATGAACTATTTATCAGGCGATAAACTATTAGTCAAATCAGTTAGAATGAATAGACTTTTACCGTGGATAACAGAAAATTTCGAACTCAAAAAAATATTTCTAATAATAAGACACCCATGTGCAGTTGTATCTTCCCAATTAAAATCAAGTTTTATTGGATACCACTCTCCAAATCCGCCATATGATCCAATGTTTCCAAAAACCAAAAACATAATTGAAGACGCCTCAAATATTAATGAGCTAAATCAAAGAATTATAAAAAAATTAAATGGGATTAAATCTAAAGAAGAAATTTTAGCAGCAGCCTGGTGCTTAGACGCCTATGTACCAATAAATTATAAGGATAAAAAATGGACCACAATATTTTACGAAGATTATGTAAAATCTCCCAAAGAAATTGTAAATAAAATTATAGATGATAACAATTTTAAAATACCTAAAAATTTTGATATAGATAATGTTAATAAACCCAGCATGTCGGTTATGGAAAAAAATAAAAAAACAGTTACAAAAACAGATAAACAATTATCTAAATGGAAAAAAAACCTATCAGAAAAACAAATCAAAAATATTCTAAAAGTTGTCTCAGATTTCGAGTTAAATATTTATGATGAGGATATTACTCCTCATTATAATCCTTTAAAATAATTATATTTCTTAAAAACAAAAATCTCTCTTATAATATCTTCTAAAATTTAGGCTTGTAAAAGATGGAACTACCCCTGCAAATCTTTTATTTATCATAAAAATCTGAGATATTTTTTTAACCACGTTTATAGGTGAATAAAATTCTTTTGCAACTTTTCTTGCACCTAGATATAATTCTTCCGGAGTCATCTGTTTAGGTTGAAATACAACATCTACTTGGTTATATCTTGACCAATCATAAGTAAGAATTCTACCATCTTTTTCAAGTCTCTTAAATAAAGGTGTACCAGGATAAGGAGTAAGAATATTTACCTCTAAAACATCCATCTCCCAATCGTTAAGTGTTTCAATTGTCGTATCAAAGATATCGGGGGTGTCCTCATCAAAACCAAAAATAATTCCACCCTGTATAGTCATACCATGATTATGAACTCTTTTTATCATATCCTTAAAATTACTTACTTTGTTATGTGTTTTTTTAATGTTATTTAGTGCTTCTTGCGAAACTGATTCAAAACCTACAAACCATTCAACACATCCAGATTTTCTAGCTAATCTAAGAAACTCTTCATCAACAGAACCAAGAATATTAGTAGTACCATTTGCAACCCATCCTTTATGAATTTTTTGTTTAATAATCTCCTTGAAAATCTCCATTGCATATTTCCTATGCAACGTAAGATGAGGATCATGAAATACAAAATATTTGTTAGGCATTTTTCTAATCTCTTCGACTACATCTTTCACAGGTCTTTGTTTAACTACATTTCCACAAAAACTACTTATAGCACAGAATTCACAGCGATTTGAACAACCTCTAGTCGTTTGAAGTGCTCCTAGGAAAGGGTTGTGAGTAATAAGATCTCTCCTAAGTGACGGAACCTTAGAAATATCAAAATCATGATCTCTTTTGTATAATGGTTTAAGTTTTCCTTTTTGTAAATCTTTTAAGGCTCTTGACCAATTAACCTCTGCCATACCTTGTATAACACTATCTGCATGTTGTTTTGCTTCATCAGGCATAGCTGTAGGATGATAGCCTCCTAGAATAACTGGTATTCCTCTTCCTCTGAATTTATCAGCTATCTCATAGGCTCGAGGTGCTGTCATAGTGTAACAAGTTATTCCAACAACATCTGCATCTTCATTAAAATCAATTTCATCATAATTTTCATTTACAATTTTAACATTATGCTCATTAGGAGTAATAGCAGCCATATGAGGTAGCGTAATAATTGGATAACCAGTGATTATTTTTCTCCATGATTTTTTATCTTTACTTGTAACCATGCCATGTTTGATTTCAGGAAAAATCAATAGAATCTTCATTTTTTATCTGTCAATATATGATATGCATTATATATTTAACTTTTTTTATAGATAAAAAAACAATAATTAAAAATTATTACAAGAATAATTTTATATATGGTTTTTATTATATTTTTTCCTCATTATCTAATTGATGAAAGTGATAAAACATGGATTTAATACCCGATCCCGTATTTATATATCATTTTACTAAACATTTAGCTGGAGTTAATAGACTTTGGGACTACAGCCCTGAACAAATTGAAAATTATCAGGTTAAATCATTAAAAAAAATGATTAAATATGCAAATAAAACTGTTCTTTATCAAAAAAAGTTTCGAAAAGCAAATTTAGATATAAATCAAATACAAAAAATTGAGGATATAAAAAAATTGCCTTTTGTCTCAAAAGATGACCTTCGTGCTCATTTACCATCTGAGATGCTACCAAATAATAGTACTGAAAAAGACTATTATAAAGTTGCTACATCTGGTTCTACTGGTAAACCTATAAATATTTATAGGGATGATAATGCGGTTGCTCTTGAATCTACAAATATTTTTAGAACGCTTAAAACATATGGTCTTCATCCATTCAAGACAAAAGTTACTCATATTGGTGATTTTTCAATTCCAGATAGTTATGATGAGGAATGTATAAATAATGGTACTTTTAAAAAACTAGGTTTTTTATCTAATTCTTCGGAAAGCAACGCTCAGCATCTTTATGCTGGTGATAATATTACTAAAATTATGGAGAAGATGGATCTATTTAAACCTGATTTTATAGTTTCATATCCGGGGACTTTACTTGGTTTAATGGAATTAAGAAAACAAGGTAAAGCTGAAAATATTAATCCGAAATATGTTGTTGTTTCTGGCGGAGTTTTAGATGGTTATTTAAAGCGTCAATTTGAAAATACTTTTGATACTAAGGTTTTTAATTTATATGCTGCCACTGAGGGTGGTACTGTTGCTTATGAATGTCTTCATGGTAATTATCATGTTCAATCTGATTTGGTTTATGTTGAGGCTGTAGATAAAAATATGGAAACTGTTGGTTTTGGTAAACATGGTCATCTGGTTATCACTAGATTATATAGTGGTGGCACACCGATTCTAAGGTATACAGGTATGGATGATATAATTACTTTGAAAGATGGTAAGTGTGATTGTGGTTTAAACACTCAGTTATTAGAAAATGTTGAGGGTAGAACCTCTGACTCAATAGTATTACCTGATGGCAGAATATTTCCTCCTGCAACCTTTACGCTGATTCCGGGTGAGGTTTCTGAAGAATCTGGTTATGATATAGTTCAGAGATTTCAAATAATTCAAAATAAGATAGATGAAATCAATATTTTTATAGTCATAAATAATGATTTTAGAGAGAAAGTGAAATCTGTTGATGATATTTTAAATGAAATTAAAAAAAGATACCAGTTAATTGTTGGTGAAAAAGTTAATGTAACAATAAAAGAAGTTGACAAAGTAAAAGAGGATAAAAAATCTCCAACATCCTTGTCTTCTATTGTTATGTCTTATGTAAATCATAAAGAAATGTTTTGATTAACTATTGTTAATTGAATATTTTGTAATCATAAATTCTTTAAAAATTTCATTATGATTATTATTCAATTATATTTATAAAAAAAAATAATAATTAGAAAAATATATAAATAATGAGTTATATGTTAATTCCATTGTCAGCTCTTGATTGGATGTATGTATTATGAAATGCCCTAATTGTGGACTCATAATTAGAAAAGATGCTAGCGTTTGCGTTTTTTGCGGAAGGCCAGTAGGAAGAAAACAGTGTAGATAGAATATCGGTTTAAGAGTAAATATAACTCTAAAACTGATATAAAATAAAAAAACAGAAAAAATTGAAAAAACGGATATCAACTATGTAATAATTAGTATATCCTAGTTTTAGATAATATATAATTATTACCAATCCAATTTCAAAACTACCAATTAAACACCATTTAGATCAACGGAATCCACTGGTCAATAACTTATGAAAAATTTTAAATACTTTATGTTTATAGCCATTTTTTGCAACATCCGTAATGCATTACATCAATTAAATTTGATATTTATATATTTTAAAATAAAAAAAAAATGGGGGAAATATTTATATATAAGTTCTAATATGCCTCTTAAATAGGTATCGAAAAGTATAAAATATTTTAAGGAAAGGAGATTTGTTTTTATGGTTCAAGCATCTGCTAAAAAGAAAAAAGAAAAACCTAATATAGAAGAAATAACAAGATGCCCTTCTTGTGGAAGTACACATCTTACAAAAGATTATTCTCGAGCAGAATTAGTATGTGAAGATTGTGGACTTGTAATTGATGAAGCATTTATTGATCATGGTCCTGAATGGAGAGCATTTGATAGCGAACAAAGAGAAAAAAGAGCACGTGTAGGTGCTCCAATGACATATACAATACATGATAAAGGTCTTAGTACAATGATTGGTTGGAAAAACCGCGATTCATATGGTAAATCAATTCCAACTAGAAATAGAGCACAACTTTATCGTCTAAGAAAATGGCAAAGAAGAATAAGAATAAGTGATGCAACAGAGAGAAATCTAGCTTTTGCATTATCAGAATTAGACAGAATGGCATCTGGAATGGGATTGCCACGTAACGTAAGAGAAACAGCAGCTATGATTTATCGAAAAGCAGTTCTAAAAAATCTTATTCGTGGAAGAAGTATAGAGGGAGTATCTGCAGCTGCACTATATGCAGCATGCAGACAATGTAATGTCCCAAGAACACTAGATGAAATTGCAGGATCATCAAGAGTTTCTAGAAAAGAAATCGGAAGAACATACAGATTTATTGCAAGAGAACTAGGACTAAAACTTATGCCAACCTCACCACAAGATTACATATCAAGATTCTGCAGTATGTTAGGATTAAGCGGAGATGTTCAATCAAAAGCAATAGAAATCTTAAAAGATGCAGCAGACAAAGAACTAACTAGTGGAAGAGGACCTACTGGAGTTGCTGCAGCATCAATTTATATTGCATCAATATTATGCGGTGAGAGAAGAACTCAAAGAGAAGTTGCAGATGTTGCAGGAGTCACAGAAGTTACAATTCGTAACAGATACAAAGAATTAGCAGAAAGATTAGATATAGACATTATACTCTAATCTCATAATTTTTTTATTTTTTTATGACACGCTGGTACTCAGAAAAAAAAAGAGAACACTATTATAAACAAGCAAAAAAGAATGGTTATAGAGCCAGATCTGCTTTTAAGCTGTTACAAATTCAAAAAAAATTTAAAATAATTAATAAAGACGATATTGTAATAGATCTTGGTGCAGCCCCGGGTGGATGGAGCCAGGTTGCAAAAAAAATTGTTGGAAAAAATGGAACAGTTATTGGAATAGATATCTCTCCCATAAAACCAATAAATGATATAAACTTTATAAAAGCTGATTTAACAAAAAAATCAACCATAGAAAAGTTACAAGAAATATTAGAAAATAAAAAAGTAGATGTCATATTATCTGATATGGCTCCAGATATCTCTGGTAATTACACAGTTGATCACGCAAAAAGTATATATCTCTGTGAGCAAGCATTAAAAGTTTCTGAAAAAATTCTTAAAAAAAATGGGTCATTTGTTTGTAAAGTATTTGATGGAGAAGATCTACAAAACTTAATAGATAAATTTAAAACAAGATTTATAACCGTAAAACAGTTTTCTCCAAAAGCGTCAAGAAAAAGTAGCTCCGAAGTTTACATAATCAGTAAATTACGTCAATCATCGTAACGATTATGCAAAAGTTTTAATAATTTGTATTATAGATTATATATTGATTTGGATAAAGGTTGAGGTGAATAATTAGTTAAAAATTATAATAAAGATTAGTATTATTAACCCATCACATAATTTATAACTCTTGTCATTGATTATAACAAAAAGTTATATCTAGTAAAATGTTAAAAATAAATGTTATTAATATTACAAAAGCTTAATATAATCAGGTAAACTAAATAAAGAACCTAAGTATAATATAAAAAAATATTTATACTTAAAAAGTTATATTATAATAGTAATTATATAAAAAACACATAATAATGTTGGAATATGAATGCAAATGGGGGAAGAAGATTTACTAATGGCAAATCAAGATTGCAGTCTAAAAGAATTCTTCGAAAAAACAAAATTAGACCTAGAAAAAAAAATAAACAGCACGATACAAGATAAAAAAATTATATCAATTTTAAACGATGGTAAAAGACTCAGACCATTACTAGCTCATTTATCATTTAAAGTTTGTACCGGTGGAAAAGAAACACCTTTTCAATATCAACAAGCATTAGAAGGAACTGTAACTATAGAACTAGCACATACAGCCTCTCTAGTTCATGATGATATAATGGACAAAGACAATGAAAGAAGAGGAAAACCAGCTTTTCACACCACAAACGGAATATCAAATGCGTTACTTATAGGTCATAAAATGCTAGCTAAAGGCTTCGGAATCGCATTAGGACATGGTGAAAAACTAGCTAAACTATATGTAGAAACTTGGAATACAATTCTAAATGGACAATTAGATGAAGTAAATTATGACCATGTTAAAATAAAAAATGGAACAAAAGGAATAACAACAAAATCAAAAATATTCAAAGCTTATAACAAGATAATCGATCAAAAAACAGCCTCTTTATTTGCTTCTTCATGTAGAGCTGGAGCAGTAGAAGCAGACGCAAATGGAGAGATTTTAGATATTTTATATGTGTATGGTAGAGAAGTAGGTCTTGCATATCAACTCGCTGATGATCTTGTAGACCTTGAGAATGGTGAAATGATAGATAGTGTAATAATTCCTTTATTAACAAGACTTGGAAATAAATCTGTCAATACAGATAAATTACCTGAAGAAAAAATTAAAAAAATAATTCTAAAAAACGAATCAAAAATAAAAAAGATGTATATCGATGAGATAACAAAACATGTAAAAAAAGCAGAGAGAATCAGCAGATCCGAAAAAATACCTGATTCACATTATAAAAATCTTTTAACTGAGGCTCCTTCTTACGTTATTAACAGAATGTTAAAACAAATAAATATAGCAATCTAAAGGCTTATTTTATTATTTTTTTTGTCATTAGCTCTTTTTTTACTGTTTTTATAGATATAAATCATTAAACCTATTATTATTAAAATTATTATTATTAATATTCCTAGCATAAAATTTCTAATAAAAACAGACAGAATTGCATCAGCAAAGTAAGCAATTAAAACACAACCTATTATTGCCCCTGTAGATATTGCAAGAAAAGTATTGATAGGTTTCATTCCAATGAATCTACCAATAATTGATCCAACTAATCCACCTGATCCTTGAAATGGAACCATTACAAATAAAACAATTCCAACAAAACGAAGAGGTTTAATCCAGGCATATTTACTTGAAGATTTTTTCCCAATATTTTCTATTTTAATAATAAATTTACCAACAAAAGGAATTTTTTTTGCAAGATCATAATTCCATACAAGAAATAAAGCAACAATAATATCTACAAATGCTATTGATAAAGCCATTATCAGTGGATTTATATTGGCAGCAACTCCTGCAGGTATTACAGTTTCTTTACCAAGAGGTGGGAAGAAATAAGCAGTTATAAGAGGCCAATATTTTATTCTAATGCTTTCATTCATTAAAAAACCGATTGACCCTATTACTGTTAATCCAATTATTATTGGAAGGAAAAATTTTGTTAATCTGATAAATAAACTTGAGTATTTTTTTTCTTTCATAATTTTAGCAGGCTATCAGAGTTCAAATTGTTATAGTTATTGCTTGATGATCTTTTTCATATGGTTCTAAATCTATTTGTTCTATGATCTTAAAGTTTTTTTCTTTAAGTTTTTTAGATATTATTTCATATGCTTTTTTTGGTTTTAAGGAAACGTCTATGCTTCTTGCTTTTACCATAATTATTGCATTACTATTTTCTTTCAAATAAAATCTAATGTTATTTGTAAATATTTCTGCCTGATTTCTCTGTGAAATATCTTGATATATCAAATCTACACTAGGAACTATTGATTTATATCGAGAAGGATGGTTTGCATCTGAATAGATTGGTATTATGTTTTTTCTCTTTTCACTTACTTTTATCAGTTTTTTCATTGAAACTGCTGAGTTTTCAACAGCGTAAATGTATCCTTTTTTTAATATATCGGATATGTGACTAACAGTTGTGCCTGTTGCTGCACCTAGATATAATACATTAAAATCTTGATTTATATCTACATCAAGTCCGTTTAGTATTGCTGCTGCAAGCTTGCTTCTGTATGGGTTCCAGGATCTATATTGTTTATTTTTTATTTTTACTAGTTTTTCGTTATATATTTTAATATTTTTGCATTCATCTGGATTTTCAGTATAAATCTTATTTTTTTCTTTGAAAATTGTATTTGAGATTAATGGTTTCATTATTTTATGTTATAGTTGTATTTGATTTATATTTTGTCGAAATCTTTTACTATAATGATAATATACACTTGCCGGGGAATATTATGTTAAAAAGATCTGCTTTACATGAGATTCATAAAGATTTAGGAGCAAAGTTTACAGAGTTTGCAGGCTATGAAATGCCTATACAATTCACATCAATTAAGGATGAGCATATAAATGTTAGAAAAAATGTTGGAATTTTTGATGTATCACATATGAGTAACGTTTGGATAACTGGTAAGGACTCAGAGAAATTAATCAGTCTTATAACAGTTGAAGACGCAAAAAAATATCCTGTTGGCCGAAGTCAATATACTGAGATTTTAAAAGATGATGGCACTGTGATAGATGACACAATTTTTATGCATGTTGAAGAAGGAAAATATATGATAATTCCAAATGCAGGGATGAACGAGATTGTAACAGATTGGATAAATCAAAAAGCAGAAGAAAATAATCTATGTGCAAAAGCAGAAGACGTAACAGAAGAATATTCAATACTTGCGATTCAAGGGCCAAAAGCTCAAGAAACATTACAAGAGCTTA
>Ga0272442_10000288_pt1 | contig 85013 bp, 63 predicted proteins | sample SSMForm2O_FD_200262 | JGI IMG/M metagenome (GOLD analysis project Ga0272442, IMG submission 200262) | Marine sediment archaeal communities from Little Sippewissett salt marsh, Falmouth, MA, United States - SSM-Form-2O | ecosystem: Environmental > Aquatic > Marine > Wetlands > Sediment ...
TGGCGATGACCATCATGCTGGGCTCAACTGTTCTGAACATGATTCTCGACCCGTTGTTTATCTTCGGCTATCTTGGCTTTCCGCGCCTGGGTGTGGTCGGGGCCGCCGTCGCTTCGGTGGTCTCCTATGTCTTGGCCTTCTCAATCGGTCTGGGATTGCTGTACAGCGGTGTTACCAACGTCCGCCTGCACCTGCACAGCAAAATCCCTATGGCGTTTTCAACCATGATCAAAATTATGAGAATCGGCGTCCCGTCATGGATTTCAGCGATGTCTTTTTCGGGTTCTCGGTTGATTGTCATGCCATTGATCGCCGCCTTTGGAAATTCTGTCGTTGCGGCCTACGGCATCGGCATTCAGATTTCCTCAATCGGCGTCGGTATTCTGGTTGGAATCGGCCTTGGCCTGGCCGCGCTGATCGGTCACAACCTCGGCGGGCAGAAGAAAGAACGCGCCAAAAAAACCGGAGACCAGGCGCTCATGCTGGCAATGGGAGTGATGGCCGTGTGTGGAATTCTGGTCTATATCGGTGCCGAATTTATCATGAGAGTTTATTTCGATTCACCCGAGACCATCGCCTATGGCGTAACTCTGCTTCGCATTCTGGCGCTCGGATTTCCCTTTATCGGTCTCTATATCATGTTGGAACAGGTCTATACCGGCGTTGGCCTGAATACCCCGGCCATGGTGGTTACCATCGGCCATGCTTGGGTGCTCGAAATTCCACCCATCCTGATTCTTACCCGGGTCCTGCATATGAATCAGAATGCCGTCTGGTGGGCGATCACCGTTGCCACCATCATTTCCTCGCTGGCCTTTTACTGGTATTACCGGCGAGGGCAGTGGCTCCACGTCAGCGTTTAGGATTTCGACACCACACCAAAATTATCTACTTCTGATAAATGCGATCGGTTTATTGTAGATTAGGGGTTAAGAGTCGCCGCGTATTTTCCGATTATATTTAATAAAGATGAAAAAGGACACCATATGATAAGCTTCGATGCCGTTTCATCGGAAACGACAAGACCGGATGTGAAACCCGCCGAGATTCTTCCCGGTATCAGCAAAAAAATCAATTTTTATAAATATGGGGACATGTTCATTCAATCAGAAGGGGGAAATAGCTCGGTAAAGCTATGGCAATAAGCGAACGTTGGTTCCTCGGCATAAAGGGCAATGGATTGCGTCGGGGATTGGGACAGCTGTGAAAGAGTCACACGCCTTGATTAGGCTTGCCGATTGTGAAAGAGCACGGTATCGATAACGTAGATCTCCTTGATATAAATTAAGGACTACATCGAACGACTTTCAAAAAGTGGCAATATTGTATGAGCGCGGAGGGATCCGCGCTCTTTTTTTATTCAAAAATCTGGTTTTCTAATAATCCCCCAATATTAAATTCCCGCCGGTGAAACAGCTGGAATTTTGACTATGCATGAACGCCGAAATGGCCCGGTTTAGTCGCCGGACAACCCCCGAAATAACTTGACAATCCGGCCATTTGACGTATACTTAAAATATAAGGGATATGGGGCCCGAGCACACCCCCTTGGTATGACAGCACTGTGCTATCAATCGATTCCTTCAAAAATAATATTCATCTGGCCGTGTTTGGTTAAATACCCGGCGCGTTTTGGAAAACATCGTTTACATGCCGTTGTCTCATTACATGTGAAGTGAAGGGAGGTGACCTCGGGACTTGAGCCCGGTTAGTAATCGTTAACGCAAGGATGTCGATCAATTCGGTTCTCTGGATTAAGCGACAGTACATAATCCCGTTAACCATTTATTCCAATATCTCGAACTGAAATTAGTAATGCTGAACATAGAGGGAAAGAGATAAATATGTGTAGAATATTATTGGTTTTGTCCTTCCTTTTGCTGGCGGCCGGCGCTTTCGGGACCATTATCACCGTCCCCGGCGACCATTCCACCATTCAGGCCGCTATCACTGCCGCATCGTCCAACGATACCGTCCAGGTTGCCTTGGGCACCTTCAATGAAAGCCCAACCATTGATAAATGCCTGGTGCTTCTCGGCTCACGAGCCGGAGTCGATCCCGCCGGAAGTACTAACCGCGGCAACGAAACAACTATCACCGGTCAGTTGACTATCGCGGCAACCGCCGACGGCGCCATCGTTAACGGTGTTCGCCTTGACGGGGGACGCTTGCATATCAACGGTGCCGATGACGTCTATGCCGGGTATAACATTATTGTCAATTCAAATTACCACGGCATATATATTGATCTCTCCTCGCCGGGCGCGCAGGTAGTCTATTCCACCGTGTCCCATCCCAACTGGGATGGTATTATCAATGCGGGCAACGATGACGTCGTTATTTCGCACAACCATATTACCGGGGTTACCGACCAGCGCGTAATTGAATCATCGAATCATACCGGGACCGGCATTGAAATTACTTATAATATTATCTCTGCCTGCACCAATAACAAGGGTATCAATTATTGGGGCGGCCCCGGCGCCGTCATCAGTAACAATCAGGTGTTCGGTTCTGCGCACGAGGGCATCTATACCGACACCAAAGCCAACGTCGAATACAATATCGTCAATACCTGTGGCTATGCCGGGATAATCATGGCCAATTACAATGGAACCGATACCGGAAGTGTCGTCAACAATAACCAGATTTCGTTTTCGGCCGCCGCCGGAATACTAGTCCATGACAATGTCTCTCCGATATCTATCTGCAGTAATGACATTTCCGATTGTGAGACCAATGGCATTATCGTCTATAAGGCCGCCGTTGCCGATGAAACCGAACGAAGTGTTATTACCGGCAATACCATCAGCTTGACCAAAACCGAGGGGATCGTAGTTCATGGCCGGGCCTACACCGATATCTCCGATAATACCCTGAGCGAATGCAATTATGCCGGCGATTGGGATTATGCCTCAATTCATGTCGGCGAGTACGGCGGAGAGAACGCGGATTACTGCACAATCACCGACAACATCGTTTCCGACGGTATCAATGGCATTCAGACCTGGGCGAATTATGTTACCATTACCGATAACGAAATTTATGACATGGGACTGATTTATCCCGACCAATCCAATCAGGATGGGCGCGATTACGTGAATGCCGGCATCGTCGTCGGGAGCAACTGGGGAGTTGATGATTATGATCCGGTTGGCATCGTTATCACCCGCAACAGTATCCATGATAATTATTGGGGGTTGTTCCACAGTGACGATCTGGTTAATGGTGTTACGGCTGAAGCCAATTATTGGGGTGCGGCCGACGGTCCGGAAACGGGAGGCAAGGGGGGCAATGCCGCCTCTGAAGACGTCGATTATAGTCCCTGGTGGGGTCGGGACTATCTGGGCGATGCCCACACGTCGCCCTGGTTATGGGGTACCGATGATGTCATTCTGGATGCCGTAAATATGGCCACCGATGGTGATACCGTGTCGGTGTTAACCGGCACCTATATCGAGGATATCATGATCGGTGACTACTGGGATACTTCGGTCTGGCCGTTTGTGCTCAATCCCAGCCCGGTCGAGGCAACCAAAATCCTGCACCTGCGCGGTGCTTATGCCAATGTCGATCCCGCCGGAAGCTCCGACCGCGGCGATGAAGCGCTGATCGTGGGGCAGGTGATGTTTAACACCGATGGAAGTGGAGCATCATTGAACGGATTTAAACTCGATGGTTCCGCTGTGACACCGGGGAAAAGCACTATCCACATTGCCCGCGGACCGGATGTCGTTATCAATAACAATATCATCGTCGATGCCGTGGCGAAAGGAATCGGGGTCGGCTTTTATGCCGGTCTGGATGCCCCCAATGCAAGGATTCAAAACAATACCGTGACCGATCCGGGCGCGCAGGGGATATGCAATTCGCAGAACTCGGGCGTGATCATTTCCGGAAACCACGTCTCAGGCGTTCCGGACACCGAACCCTGCATCGAATCCAACAATCACACCGGAACCGGTATTGAAATAACCGATAACGTTACCAGTGGTGGCAATAAGGGGATAAACTACTGGGGGGGAGAGGATGCCGTTATCTCCGGTAATGAAATCTCCGAGACAAGCGGAACCAACGGCTTTGCCATCTTTACCGATGCCCGCGTTGCCATTACCGGCAATACTGTCACTGATTGCATTGATGGTATCCGCGCTGATTACGCCGGAACCGGACCCGGCGACCGGGTTGAGATTGTCGGCAATGACATTTCCTATGTCAAGTATGCCGGTGTCAATATAGCCGGCTCCGGAACCTATGTCTATGGCAATACCATTAACCATTGCAATTACTATGGTTCCGATGGTCTCGGTGATTGGGACTATGCCTCCATCCATCTTGAAGCCTCCGCCACCGGATGCATTATCGAGGGCAATACCGTAAACGACGGCGTTAACGGCATTCAAACCTGGGCTGACAATGTCACTATTACCGATAACGATATTTATGATATGGGGCTGACCTATGGCGATGAAAAAGAAGTCAACTGCCCCGGGCCGGGATGCCGAATCTATAAAAACTCCGCCATTCTGGTTGGCAGTAATTGGGGCGTGTCCGATTATGATCCGGTCGGCCTCTCCATCGGCCATAATAAAATCCATGACAATTACTGGGGATTATTTTACAGCTCCGACCTGATCAATGGTGTCAATGCCGAGGAAAACTGGTGGGGAATGCTCAGTGGTCCCAATAATGCCATCAATCCCTTGGGAGCGGGCGACCCGGCCAGTGATAATGTCGATTTTGAACCCTGGTGCAATGAAGATTTCTCAAATTGCGAATTTACAATTCAGGCCGCCACCGAAGTTTGGGTTGATGATAACTATTACGATGGTGGTGCCAATGACGGACACACCTGGGGGTATGACGCCTTTGCCGTTATCCAGGACGGCGTTGATGCCGTCGCCGATGGGGGGACGGTGACCGTTGCCGCCGGGGTCTATCTTAATGACATCCATTTCCTGACCAAACCGGTTTCCCTGATCGGCCCTCAGGTCAACGTCGATCCTGCGGGAAGTACCGACCGTGGCGATGAAGCGATTCTCACGCGTGATGACGGAAATGCCTTCTGGATACAACCGGAGGCCGCCGGGACCGTCATAAACGGATTCAAATTCGGTAGCGAGACTCCGGGAACCGGACGACGCATTTATATCAACAACGCCTCCGATGTACAGATTGCCTATTCCATTTTTCTCAATAGCACCGGTCACGGCATTGCCATTGGCGAATCGGCCGACCGCACCGAACTGCGGTATAACACCATCGTCAATTCCGATTGGGAAAGCATTCTCAATTTCGGTGCCACCGACGTTCTGATCTCGGGCAATCACATCTCTGGACAGACCGACAGCTGGCCGATATTGATTTCCGGCAAATCGGACGTGATCGACAACACCGTTGAGAATTGCTATAACGGCATTAGGGTCGAATATGCCGGCACGAGCAAAGGCGATGGCGTGATTGTTTCAGGAAATACCATTTCATACACATACTATGCCGGTATCAATGTCACCGGTGCTTATGCCCATCTGTACAATAACACCTTACACCACTGCAACTATTACGGTTCCGACGGTCTCGGTGACTGGGATTACGCCTCAATCCATCTGGAGCCGTCCGCCGTTGGATGTATCATCGAGGCCAACACCGTCACCGACGGTATTAACGGCATCCAGATCTGGGCCGATGATGTTTCCATCATTAATAATCATATCCATGACATGGGGCTCACTTATGGCGATGAGAAGAATGTCAGTGGTCGGATATACAAAAACTCCGCTATCCTGGTTGGGTCCAACTGGGGGATTGGCGACCATGATCCCTCGGGTGTCGTCGCCTATGACAACTGCTTGGTCGGCAACTACTGGAACCTGTTTTATAGTGTTGACCTGACCAATGGGGTCGATGCCTCCGGCAATTGGTGGGGGTCGGCCACCTCAGGAGGTGTGACTGCAAAAATAAACGATAACGTCGACTATACCCCGTGGCTGGCCGATCCAACCGATATTGATCCCGTAATACCCGGCTATCAGGGCGATTTCTCCGACATGTGGGTCGATGATGATGGTCCGCAAACAGGTGTGGTCGGACGTATTCAGGAAGGGGTCGATCTAACCCCGGAAACCGGCGGCACGGTAAATGTGAAGAATGGAGTATACCAGGGCACCATTGATGTCGAAAATCGCATGAATATAGCCATCTATGGCGAGAGTAAGAATGCCGTCTTTCATCCTGGCTTTATTCTGGGATGGAATGTTGGCGGATATGGCATTACCCGTGTAACTGGCATTCGAGTCGTCAATTCAACCGGCATTGCGATTAAGAGAATGCGCCTGAATTTCGATCTGATTAAGGGCAATGACGTCTCCGGTATCCTGTACTGGAATGCCTCCGGCGAAGTTTCCGGAAACACCTTGACCGATATGAGCATCCCCGATGCCTCCGGTGGCTATAAGGAACTGACCGTCTATATCCGCGCCGAGAACCCGGAATACGACCATACCAATCGTGCTCACGTCGATATTCTTGATAACATCTTTCGTAATACGGGACGCCTGGGAGTCGTTGCTCATGACTTTGTCGATGTCTTCATTGAAGGTAATGATTTCAACAATGATGATGATGACTTCGGATACGGGGTGGAGATTGGCTCCTCTGCAACCGGAATCGTTCGTAACAACACCTTCGCGCACTTCGATACCTATGCCTCCGATCAGTCGGTGGCGGCGGCTATTCTGATTGAAAACTCCTTTACCTCGGGGCAGGGACCCTATACCAAGCCGGTTACCATTGAGGACAATACCATCAGCCTGTGTCAATACGGCATATATGTGGGCAATTCCCATGAAAATCTCTGCGGTGATGTCGATATCGTCGCCGAAATCAATTACAACGATATCCGCGACAATTCAACTACTGGCTCCTATTCAACAGGAGGAATGATTTTGTTCGACGAAGGCCGAGACATGGGATCGTCAGTCTCCGCTAATGTTGTCGGCAATACCATTGATAACAACGGTGACTATGGCATTTATATTGCCACCAACGGCAATGGAGAAATCAATAGCGTGATGATGAATAATATCATTATTGATAACTTCAAGGGGATTACGGTCAAGGAATTCGCCGGACCAGGCAACAGTGCCTACGATTTGACCATTCATCATAACATGTTCGACAATTACCTTAACGCCGAGGATGACGTCGTTGGAGGATTTTGGGACGATGGGGTCTCGGCCGGCAACTGCTGGGGTGACTTCGAGGGGACTGCCGGTGATCCCTATCTGATTCCGGGGGCCGCCGGAACCGTGGACCGCTATCCCAATATTGATTGTGGCTCCGCGTGTGATTGTGTCCCCGGCGACGCCAATCATGACCAGCAGTTTAATCTGCTGGATATTCTCTATATTATCGAGTATTTGTATTCCACCCCGGCTGGCCCGGCGCCGATTCCCTATGACACCTGCTCAGGTGATCCCAACTGCGATTGTGCCGTCAACCTGCTCGATATCCTGTTATTGATAGAGCATATATACCAGGAACCGGAAGGAGAGCCGGTCTTGTGCAATTGCGCTTCCTGGTTTGTTAATTGTAATCTCCCGATTCGTATGAATCACAACTCCTCGCAGGTGAGCCCCTCTACCGCTCCTTCGGCGGTTTCCGCGTCACCTCAAAAAGCCGAAACGTATCGGTAGAAAGGGCTCCTTTAAATGAAAAAGGCCCGTCGGGATGACGGGCCTTTTTTTGTCTTTTAGAATATGCTATTTGCGAACCACCCGCAGAGCGTCAACCAGCAGGCGATAGGGGGACTTCTCCGAATTGGCCCGGATCGCCGTGAAACACTGCTCGCAGTGATTATTGGCCGTGAACCTGTTGAGTAACTCCTTCTGCGAATCATACGTCTCGCGAACCATTCCGCACGGGGTCAACTGTGCCGTCGGGCCGACAATCATGAATCGTTTTCCAGCCTGACAGTCTGGTTGCCGCCCGCTCCGGAAAAAGTCAATCATTTGACGTAATGTCCATTCCGAAGTCAGAATCGGATAGCCGTCATTCTGCATTGAAACCAGCTGATCGACAATGCCTGTCAGCGTCGCCAAATCCTCCTCTGAGCTGATCAGGTAATGATCCTTGCCGGTTCGAAGCGAATTATAAGTGCTGAAATTGATCGCGACACCCCATTCCCGGGCCAGCTCGGCAAGTCGCGGCAGATCGCGCATGTTGTCGCTCTGAACCACGCAGGCCAGCACGATATCGTCATTGCCGTAAGGCGATACCGTTTTGCATAAATCACGGATATGCTCGAAATTCTTGTGCAGGTGGCGAAAGGTGTTGTGCCGCTCGTCAGGATAATCGAGCGAAAATGACCATTGATCAACCCCGGCTTCGCGATACATATGATAGCGCTCCTCGTTGAGAACCGCAACATTGGTAGTCACCACAAAGACGGGGATAGGGTCGCGCGCCCGCATGGCCCGGATAATATCCGGCAAATCCTTCCTGATCAGCGGCTCGCCACCCGATATCTGCGCCACCGGGGGCCGTAATTCGGTAACCCAGCGGGCAAAAGCTTCCGGCGGCATTTTCGGCTCATCCTTGATATACCCGCCCAGGTCGCAATGCTCACAATTGGCGTTGCAACTATAGGTAACCTCGAACGACACCGTGATGGGTTTGCCAATCAATATATTCTTAAACGTCCGACCGGCAATCTTTGCCTTTCGTGCGGTACTCAATCGGGGCATGTCAATGTCCTCCTGCGAAACCCACAGATGGGCTCCGCCATAGTATCCCTGATCCCTCCCGCGGATTCGACGATCAACCGCATTGCTGACATCGCCGGACTCTCGGCCATAACTCGTCGGCAATCCGGCGGTTTCATCCTTGAACCCTGCTTCCTGTAAACCCGGGTGGGATTAAAAAAGCCAATATATGCTCTTACCGGGACTCTGTCAAAGGCATATTGATTCTTTTAAGACATAACCATGTGCAACTTCTATACATTGCCTGCCAAATATGAAAATGATAAACCGGCTCGGCAATTACAGTCGGCAGGGGTGAAGTGTAACATTATTGTATGTGCGTAAGATGATGAATAACAACGTGATGTGATCGTTGGGGGTGGCGCTGACGTCCGGAAAGGAAAGACCGTGAACGTCCTGTCAGGCAATGTCGATGACTACATATCCGGTTTTCCCTCAAGAGGTTGAGAGAAACGGCGCAAGGGTAGAAATGACTCGACTTAACGGCATTTTTCCCTTGACAAAACGAAAAGGAGTTGTATCTTGGCAATGAGCGTGTGTTTTAGGCATCTGTGCCGGACAACTTTGTTTTACATCATGAATTCGTATCTTGGATATGAATTCCAGCTAGTGCCTATGCTCTGTTGAGTTATGACCGCCGAGAGAGCCACACAAATCGTACGCGGCTGTAACTTGATGAATTGATTACTTCTTTTTATTACGTCCGACTGCTAAAGGGAAAACCACCCCGAAGGGTGGCGTGCATTTTTACATTCCATATGAGTTACTAACCGGTCGTTATTAATAACATGGGCTGTTGAACGCACCTTGCTCTCCCTGGCAATCCGGATCAAGATTCGCCTCATTTCTTCATATGTCAGTGCGAAGAATAACAATTAAGTATTTCAGGAGGTGAAAATATATCTGCCAATTAAGGCTGAATAAGAGCTCAGAAGTTATGAAAAGTATACAACACAACATTTCGGGGTTGAATTTGCAGTCAATTACAGATTGTAATTTGATTCCTTACTCCAATAGGAATGACTATGAATTTGTTGACTGAGGCATATATCCACACATCCCTGGACATTAGTGGATTATCGAAAAGAGGCCGCATAACCGGAAGAACCCGCTATTGCTCGGAAAAGAATTTAGGTTTTTTGCCGACAATAAAAGGACTTCTGTGTTTGGCTTTATTTCAGGCTTTGGATGACAAGTTTACCTTAGTTCCTAATTTTAAGGAGGAAATAAATGTTGCTTAACAAAAAGCTGACAATTGCGGTACTTACTTTAGGGTTGTTGTTGACCTTGGGTAGTGCGGCTTTTAGTTCCGATTCCCCCAAGAAACCGACTCCTGACTATCCGCTGACCTACGAAACCCAAAACCCCAATGCACCGAAAGCGGCCTTTACGAAGATGGCGACCAAACCGGTTGAAGTCTTTGATCGTCCGGTTCCTGTGCATATGCTGGCGACTCCGTCGACAGTGCTTCCTCCGGATTATTTCTGTGAATTCATAGATTACTCCGGCGGGCTGGCGACTGGCTATTTTACGCTTCCCGATGCGAGCTATCCGATTGAGTGTTATCTCATGAATATAGTTCCTGATACGGGTTACAACTGCACCCTCTTTACGGTGTGCATTGGCGTATATGGCTCGGGCAACGAGGGAACTCCGGATATGTGGGTCTTGCTGTACGATGGTAGCCTGAATCCAGTTGATTCGATTCTGGTTGACAATTCAGCATTGCCCGCGGCCGGAGATATGGGTTATGTCTGCGCCGACTTTTCGACGCTGAATGCTGGTGGTCCGTATGTGTTCTCAGGCGAGGACTTCTACATCGGAGCCGCCGTCAGTGGCGATTCACTCGACGTCCTGGCTCTTCTGACGGATGACGGGTCATCGGGATATGATAATCACGTATTCGCGCTGTGGGGTGGTTGGTACTCTTGGACTACTCCCTATGCCTTCCTGTTTGGCGCAGATATCTGTTGTGATCGTATTCCCTACACCAATTGCTATCGTCAGGAATACTGGACGAACGACTACTATTATTGGGCACAGCCTGATGCCTATGGCGATGACTACTTCAACATGCGCTTTACCTCGGCCGGTCCTGAGACCCTGATGGCTGTTGGTGTGGCCATGTTCAGTCATCCGGATTTCTTCGAGCCGGTCGGCACCCCTGACCTGGATATCTTCGTCTGGGGTGATGACGGATTCGGTTTCCCGGATACGACTAATGTGATTTATACGACGACAATTCCTTTTGGGGATATCGTCTACTTCCCGGATTGGAACCATGTCGACCTCTCCCTACTCAATATTGTTGTGCAGGGCGATTATCATGTCGGTTGGTCAACCAATGACCTTTCCGGGGGAACCCTGGCCGGTCTGTCTGACGATGCGTCAGAAGGAACCGGACGGAGTTCCGAACTCTATATTGACACCTGGGGCTCCATGCTTAACGACTGGGGTGTCGATGTTAACTTCCTGATCTATGCCGATCTCTGCATCGACGAGTTTGCCGATTGCCGAAATATCTCTTATTACGGCGGTCCCGCAAGAGGTTTCTTTGCTCCTGATCGGTATGGTGATATCGGCTACTATGTGAAGTATACCCCGTTTGGTGAAGGTTGCCGTCTGGAAACCTTCTGGTATGCTCTCTACTGGCCGGGCGATTTGAACGTCGCACCGTGGAATCTCTATTCTGAGAATTCTCAGTTGCAGGTTTATGGTTCCGATGGTGGCGACGGTCTGCCGGGCACCCTGCTGGGCACGATCGACCTGCTTCCGGCCGATTACTTTGCTGTTCCGGGTTATTATGCCTTTAATAACCGGAGCTTCCACGACCAGAACATCCGCTTTGACGAGGATATCTGGTGTGGTATTGAATCCTTTGCCACTGATACCCTCACCGGTATCTTGGTTCTGTCTGATGACTGGGATTCCAACCCGCTGAGACGGTCCTGCGAAAACTGGGCCGGATACTTTGGGTACATGGCCGACGATTGGGGAGCCGATGTCAACTTCTTCATGGATATTGACGTCTGTTGTGTCCCGATCCCGGCGATTCCGTGCGCTTCCGGTGAAGACTGGCCGACTTATGGCAAGTCCTTCGCACGCACCAACCATTCCCTGAACTCCGTCGGCGATGCCCAGTGCAATTTGACCAAAGCATGGGAAGTTGACCTGGGTCAGGTGATGGCATTTGCTTCACCGGTGATCTATAACGATACCATCCTTGGTGTCTGGCTTGATCGGGTGGCCACGGTTGATATCAACACTGGCGCAATTCTGGCGGCCAAGTATGCCGGCGATTTCGGCGGATTTGTACTGGCTTCCGGACTGCTCGAGACTCCCACCGTATTCAACTTTGCTGATTACGGTGTCGACGAAACCTACGCCTTCGTTACTGGCGGCGGCGCGCGTTCCATGTCATGCTTCGACCTGGCTACGCTCGATACGGTTTGGTCGCGTGGATTCTCCGTACACGGCACCAACACCTTCAGTTGGAACTGCTGTGTTATCGTTGATGTCGATGGCACTCCGGTCCTGGTATACGCGTCTGATGACGGCGACGTCTATGGCGTAAATGCCATTACCGGTGCTCCTCTCTGGGGTGCCGACCCGACTGCCAGCTATGTTTCGGTTGGCGGAAACGTTACCAGAGGTATCACTACCGATGGTAGTAAGGTCTTTGTCAGCCGCGACCTGAATGTGACCTATGGCGATGTGATCGCTCTCGATCCCGCCGATGGTTCCCAGGTGTGGTCGATGTATGACGTCAACGGCGGCCTCATGGGCGCTACCGTTGTCCCGGCTAAAGACTATCCGGGCAATGAAGGCTTCCTGGCCGGAATTTCGTTTGACGAATTCTTCCCGGGTGGCATGCTTTATACCGCTTCATCATATGATCCGGCCGACAACAGCTCGCCGGTTCAGGATGGTGGTGTGATGTATTCCATCGATCCCAGTAACGGTGTGGTGAACTGGGTTCAGCTCGCCGCCGGTGGTTTGGCGTCGTCTTATGCCGCTCCGGCAATCGATGCCAGCAGAGTCATCTTCCAGGGCTGGTGCCCGTGGATCAGTTCCGGTCAGCGCCGTGGTCCGGTCGCTTATACCAAGACCTCGGGAGCCGAAGCCTGGTTTAACACCACCGATAATCCCGGTGTCTATGATGCCGACGCCGGTGGTGCGACTCATAACTGGTTGATGGATGGTATGCTCTCCTGCGAGGAAGACGCTTCTGATTTCTATTTCGCGATTTGCCGCGAAAACTTCATGAACGTCTACAATGCCGATACCGGTGAACAGCTCTGGCACCGTCGCTTCAATGACCTTGATGGATATCGCGGTCATCGTATTGCTCCGGTGATGGATGATGGTCACGTGATTGTTGGATTTGGATGGAAGCTGATCTGTCTGACCAATCAGACCGATCGTCAGCGTCTCAATATCCTCAATTACAGCATCGTCGTTCCGGTGGAGTTTGGCGGTACCGCCAGTGAGAACGTAACCTTCAGTTCCGCTCTCAGTAACACCGGTTGTGCTCCGCTGACTATCAATAGTGTGACTATTGCCGATGGCGGAGATCTGATCCCGCCGGTTACCGTCGCGTATACCGGTGATGATCGCGCTGACAGAATGGAAGTCAAGATTGGCAAGATGGGTGACCAGGCAGCCAATTTGGTGAAATCGATCAGCGACCTGTCCGACATTGTGACTGAAGACATGCGTCTTTCACGCAATCTCGCTTCGTATGCGCCTCCGGCCTGGATCAACCACGTTGTATCCCCGACCCCGGCAACGGTGGTCAATCCCGGCGATCCGCCGGTTGATATTGTGATCAACGTCGATGCGACCCAGATCACCAGAGGACTGCATACTTTCTATGCGTTAATTGACACCGACGACCCCGATTACTTCCTCGATTATGCCTACATGGATAATCCTGCTGATTATCTCATTCCGGAAATCCAGCTGGGTATTCAGGGTGGTTGTTTGTATGATGCCGTGGAGTTCTTGGAGTTTGGCGACGTTGCCGGTGGTAACGAAAACGTTGCTAGAATCTTTAACTCCGGTAAACTTGCCGATGGCGACCTCTCCGACAACCTCAATATTGACGGCGACGGTGCATCCTTCTGGCAAGGTGCTGTGATCTTTGGTGCGTCAAAATACCAGTTGGCATTCCATTGCGATAACTGGCATGGCTATGACTGGGAATATGTCGGCTTGCTGGCCGATACCCAGTGCGATGCTCCTGACGAGTGCGAAATGGGCCATGAGCTGAATGCTCTTCTTGGTTACATCTCCTCCGACCAGGGCGCCAACTATGATCCGGTGTATGGCGAAGTTGTTACCTATTCCTTCATCGATTCGGTCCCGAATTACTTCGATACGCTCTCCAATGATCCACCTAAGTGGAACTGGGCGTTCCAGGAAGATAACGGGTTCCCGCCGCCTTATGATGATACCCTGACACTCGGCTTTAAAGTCTGTGCCAAGGCCATCGGCGCATACGATGTTCCGGAATTGGCTAACTTTGTCCTCTTCCGCTATGCGGTCTATAGCCGTTATGGCGTACCACAACCGGATATGTATGTGGGTGCCTTCGTGGACTATGACGTCCTGCCGAACAACAAGGCTAACGTCATGGGCTATGATAAGGATCACTCGGTTGCCTTCTGCTTTGATTGCATCACTCCTGATCGTGGCTTTGGCTTCGTAAAGGTTCCGTTTGGCGCCTGCTACGATCCTCTGCTCAACGCCAGATCGCTGGCGGCTGGTCAGGCCGCGTGGAACGATTCCGATATTTGGCTGGATTCAATGTACAACTGGATGACCCAGTGGGATTACCAGTTGAACCACCAGCCAGGAGTTATTCCGTGCTCACCTGATCCGGACGATCGTGATGGCTATGTCACCTTTGGACATTATCCGCTGACCGCCTCGGATACCACCGTCGTTGCATTTGCCAGCTTTGGCAAATTCGCCGATGTCGATGGTTCCGATCCGGCCGAATACTTCGACTTGGCCAACATGGTCAACAAGTGGTGCGGATTTGGCCGCGGTGACGTCAACGATGACGGTGCCATCAATCTGGTTGATATCGTTTATCTGGCCAATTACGTCAATGGCGGAAATGGCCCGTATCCGTTCGAGTATCTCGGAGACGTTGATGCCGACGGTGATGTTGATATCGACGATGTGCAGTACTTGATCGACTACTATTTCGATAGTGGATTCGATCCGCAAGGCGCTTGGACGCTCTAAGCGGCATCCAGGTATATACACGCCAGGGAGCAGGGCTTTCGCCCTGCTCCTTTTTTTTTGACCCCAAATCACACCACCCGTGCCTCCGCCACGTCCGATAACAATCGAACTGCTCAACCCCTTCGAAACTCAGGCCGCCTCAGCTTTCCGCAGGTTATTTTATGCATACCCGAATATTAATTCTTGACCCGGCTGTTCGTGACTGCTATACTCCAGTTAATAAAATTGCCGCCTGTTTGACCGATTCGGACAGGCTCGATAACCTCCGATAAAGATCAACCTGGCGGCAGGATAAACTGAAACGGTACACAAAAACCGTCCGATGCGGGAACAATGGATTATATCGGCGGTTGTGCAGATATGGGTTTTTGCGTATGCCGGGCATGAAAGCGTGAATTTGACAGATTGGCTTGCGCATTTTGGTATTCTGCACAAAAAAATTTTTAGGAAGTATTCATGACTGGTAAAACAGTATTTGGCATGCGTATCGGCGGGATCACCGCCTACGCGCCGCGGTTTCGCATAACCAACCGCCGCATTGCCGCCCGACTGCGCATGGAACGCATGCGGGTCAACAAAGAGAACCGGGCCAACGGACTTGAACGGCTCGACCGAAAACAGGAAAAATTATATAAAACCAGCGACCGCTGGATTCAGCGATTTATCGGGTTCAAGGAACGACGTTTCGCCGCCGACGATGAGGCCACCATCGACCTCGCCGCCCGCGCCGCAAACCTCCTCCTTGAAAAAACCGACCTAGCGCAGAACGACATCGACGGGGTCGTGTTCGGAACTGTAACGCCGTCATATCTGAACAGCCCCCCGGATTCATCGCTCATGCAGGACCGCCTGGGAATCACCTCGTCAAATGGCGATGAGTCTCCGCGCGAGTTCCACTGCATCGACTGCTCACTCGCCTGTAGCACCTGGGTCGCTTCAATGCGCCACGCCTACCTGCTGATCTCATCAGGGGCCGCGAAAAATATTATCGTTATTGGCGCCGATAAAATGAGCAGTGCCATCAACTGGCGCGACCGCGCCTTTGCAACCGTCCTCGGCGATGCCGGCACCGCCACCTGGTGTACCGCCGTGCCGCCCGAAGAGGACTGGTTCGACCCAAACAACTTCTGGAACTGGTCGCGGGGAAGCGACGGCAAGGTTATTGTCACCCCCAAGGGCGGATCGAGCCAACCGGTCGACAGCATGGATGATATCACCCAGTTCCGCAACAAACTGACTATGGACGGCGCGATGGTGAAAGAGCGCATGGTGCCGCTGGTCGGGGGACCCGGTATCGACGCCGCCCTGAAAAAGGCCGATTGGCAAATGGATATGCTCGACCTGGCCATCCTCCACGAGGCAAACCTGGTCATGAACGATGATATCATCAATCGCTGGCGCAAAGGCGGTTTCCGGGGATCGATCCTGACTGCCGACGGTATGTTCGGCAACACCACCTCGGCCACCATCCCGCTGGCGATGGCCCTGCATGGCGATGAGATGCAGGTCGGACGACGGTTTTTGTGGTTCGCTTTCGGCGGGGGACTCTCGGCCGCAAGCGTCCTGGGAGAAATCAAACACCCCGTCGTCACCGCCGCCTCTGTCTAAGACGCATCGAGTCATGGACATAGAGGCTCTGGACCGGGAGGAGTCCCATATATATAGCTGATCAAATATGTGATATCGAGTAAGTTAATGTCACCATCAGCATTAGCATCGCCGGATTCAATTGGATTCGGAGGTGGTCCTTGTGGATCACCATAAACATAATCGATTAAATACTGTATATCCAGTAGATTAACCACTTCATCTCCATTGGCATCACCACAGACATAATCGCAAACATCACCAATTCCATTTCCGTCACTGTCAAGTTGGTCGGGATTATACTTGTCAGGGCAGTTGTCCAGGGCGCATGTATTGGCTGGAAAACCGGGATTTCCATAGCCATCACCATCGGTATCTGTACAAATGTCACAAGAATCACCGATTCCGTCTTGATCTGTATCCTCCTGTTCGGGATTAGTGATATATGGACAATTATCGGGTGGGCATTCGTTTTCAGGGTAGTTGGGATTCCCGTAACCGTCCAAATCGGAATCGACACAATACGTATGATGAAGCCAGGCACCCGTACTAACCACATTAGTAGGAGCATCATTACGCCAATAAGCGCATGAATCCAAAATATGCACCACATAATTCCCAGTTTCAACGGGTTGCCCCGTGTCATCAGTCCCATCCCATATTAAACTGATTTCACCGGAAAAATATAACCCACTGAGTAATGTCTTAACGTGGGCGCCCTGAGCATCGTGAATATTGACGTCAATTTTGGAAGGATCAATAAGAACGAAATAGATATTATGCAAGGCATCTGTGCCGATAGACTGAACATGCATGTCGACTATATCCGTACCGATTGCAAAATATTGTCCACCGCTTGAATCGGTCCATGCTTCGGTTACCAGCATATTACCGCACCCATAAAAACCGCCGGTGTTGGATATATTGTTGGGGGATAATAATTGGTTATTGTCAATTCCCCGACTGCCAAATGTGCAGAGTGGAAACAGGTTATATGTATATTTATAAATCTTGCTTTCGAAGACGTCCACCGCCCATAACTGCCCGAAAGCGTCTATCTCCAAATCAATTATGGAACGACTTGATTGGACTTCTCGATACCATAAAATATCTTCGAGGACGTGGTTTTTTATTAACCAGACAATCCTCTGATTCCCTTTGTCCGCAATATAAAAATGATCATTGTTGGCATAACGATCATAAGGAGCTACTAATTGACTGCTTCTGCCGCTGACAATGGCAGTTGGATTGCAAAACTCGCCGACAGCCCCGGTGCATCCCATTGTCCCATATGTGCTGAACAGATTACCGTCAAGTGAGAATCTCTTTGCATGTCCCTGGTCGTCTAACACCCATAGATAATCGCCTGTATTGGGATAAAAAGTGAAGTTGTTGTTAATATCAACATCAATGGGATGGTAGAGACTTATATTCGATATGGCGCCGTCATATGCCAATGATGTCTCAGCCCAGTTGTAGAGCAATCTGATAATGCGATTATTATGCGAATCAGCTATAAATATGTAATAATTGTATAAAAAATACTGGTCATCACTTACGGTATATGCATCAATACTCAATGGCATATTCATCATGCCAATTGAATCGTCGGTGGGACGAAATACTCGAATCCAGTCGTCTAGACATTCCAAATAAGTCATTCTTGCCCAGTCAATATCGGAAAAGAATGTGCAGGCCGTTTGTAGTTCGCCCGTGGGTGACATAATGTAACTTTGTGCCGCATCACGGGGATTTCCAAACAGGCCAATATCCCAATGACTCATGGTTTCGCCCCGGGTAAGTTTCCCTATTGGCGGATTTTCGAAAACAGTGCATCTGATCAATGCATTATTACTTGTGCATTGTGCCGATACCGTTGAACCCATAATTGCATATAGTAATAATATTGCGATGTACACACGATACATATTGCCTCCTTTGGATGTATACTGCCTTCCCTTCGATAGACGTTATATGTGTATTATTCAGGTATTATAATTTTCTCTTCAACAATGCTGTCTTTCTCGACATCATAAATCATGACAGTCCGCTTGATCTCACGAAGTTGAGATTTGGCATAAATACCGGGGCTTTTTTCCGGAATGGGATCACCATTGAGAAGCTCATATTCAGGGATAGCGATCATAAGATGATGATCATGATCCGCCAGCCAGCTATATGGAATTGTCCCTATTGATTTTATGACTCGCTCGGTAATGTTGTCATTGGTTTCAGTTTCATACAGGCCATTGTAATCCTCTGAATTAACAGTCAAATAATATTTACCGTCGGGTGAAAAGCGAATACCCTTATACGGGATCTTCTCTGTGATATTCTTCTTCGGATCATATCGGTAGTTTCCTCCCATATAATCAAACTCTCGAATGTAAACCATGCTGTCGTGAGAAGACCAGTTGATGTCATAGCCTCCGCCACGATACCTATCCAATGTGGGGTGTGGGAAATCTTTGTTGATTGGTGTAACTGCGCCGCTTTCAATATCGAGTATGAAAACGCCGGTTGTATTGAATCCCACACCTCCTTCATAATAAGTGCCGGATATGAAAGCTATCTGCGATCCATCGGGACCCCAGGAGAACTTACGAACGTTCTCATGGGTGTTGCATAATAAATTGCCCAGTGTATCACATATGACCATATTATTTTTAGGCAACGTTTCAAATTCATGACCATTCTTTTGCCACGTTCCTCTGGTGGTTTCCAGGAAGGCAATGTGTCTGCCATTGGGTGAAAATGATGTCTTTCCAATAAAGTCTGCATTGGTGCTAAATATAAGAATTGCTGGTGATAAAGAATCGCGCTTTAATAAAACGCTTCCCTCATTAATGTGTAATTCAATAGCAATAGAACTGCCTGTAAGACAAGAAAAAATCGCAATTATTACATTAACAAATGATTGCCTGAGTAGATTTTTCATGTAAACATTCTCTTGGCCTTCAAGTGGATTTCTTCTTAATATCTCAGGTTGATTTCCCTTTATTGACGGGTAATCCATCTGTCCATTAAACTATTCCATCTTTTTAAATGATAATCGCCCGTCTTGTTCTATTATTAAGAAGTCACCATTTCCGATACAATTACTAATTTCTCCTTCGAATTGTCTGATTGTTTTTTGTTCGCTGGGATCATATAGGCTGATTGTTGTCTTTATTACTTTTCTTGAATTAATGATTTGTATGGGGCTGGTTCCTTCAGTTTCAACTTCGACGTCTTCCTTTATAAAAAGTAAAATGTGGGCTGAATTATATGCCCACCCATGTGGGGGATTAAGATCATGTGTTCCCCAAAGACCTCCCAGGTGTGTGGGGAGATTCATTTTCTGGTCGTTGGCGGTACTAAATAATTGTATTGGATCATTTTCATCTTTCCATAGTCTTAGGTAGTATCGTCCATCCGGACTAAAATAAATACCGAGGTGATTTGAAAGAATGGGTTCAGGAAAGCCCGGTTTCCATGCAAAAACGGAATCGCGATTCAGTAAATACAAAGTGCTATCAAAATTCGCCCAGAATATCTCTGTCATGGAATCCTTTATTTTGATTGTCTCTGATGCAAGTAAATCATGTACCCAAGCACCGGTGGGACACTTGTATGCATAATCTGGATCGCAGGGATCGAATGTAACATAGGCTAATCTATTGCCATCGGGACTCCAGACATACCGCACAATATCTTCTTCTATAATTCTGATTGTCGTACCGGCAAAGTCAATGATGCGTAAATCTGTGTTTGGTTGTGTTTGGTAAGAATCTGTATCATATGAAGGATTCGATTGTTCAATAAACGCAATATGTTTGTTATCCGGTGAAACAGATAATGAATGAATGTGAGGTTGATTTGAACGATAAATCACATGTTTTCCGATTTCACCATTCGTTGGACGAATAACTGTATTGGAATCTATTGCAACGATGGAGTAATCATAAAAAGAATTGGCATAAATCATATTAATTACGATAAAACCTACCACAATGAATAATATTGAGTAATAAATGCACTTATGTTTAATCATTTCATTTGCCTCCTGCTGTATTTATTGGAATTTGTTTATTCATGGTACCATCAGGATCCAGTATTCTTACATGGAAATGATCTTGGTGTCCTGGCCAGTGTTTTATTGGGTCTGACACTCTGATGCCGGCATGAACCGTGTCAACATATATGAGATCAATGTCGCAATACATGAGTAGTGTATTAATTAATGCGATTGTTGCTGTTACGTCGTACTTGTCTGGATTTGTGGCTATGTTTAGTGAAAGTTCATGGTCGTCGATTCTTAAATACCGCAGGTCTACATCAAGTCCGTTTTGATGGCTAGCATGATCACCAAATTTGCCGCCGAACATTCCGGTAAAGACGTTTCCCCAACTTAAATCGGCTACCTGTATTCGAGGTGGAAGTGCGTTATTTGCGTACCACTTTCTTCCTGCACCTTCTATCATGTTTATGATATGTAGCGTCCCCCAATCATCAGTATCAGTAGCATCCTCTCCATTGAAGTGATAATAGCCGGTTTCACTATCGCGCAGGTTTAAGGCATTTTCAGTCCATCCTTCAGTTGGAATTCCATGCGCGATAGTGGGATTCTCATTTGCAATATCTGGATCAAGCCCCAAATATGAGTTTACATCATTTGTTTCTACTGCATAGCTTATATTGTCGCAATCCGAATCCCAATTTGGACATTCATCAGCAGGCTTCTCGGACAATCCGCTAAGCCACAGGAATAATTCAATACATCCACTTGAAAGCATTACAGTCAAAATTAGTATAATGATTAACAGTGCCTTTCCCGCAATATTATTATACATCTTATTACTCCACCTTTTCATGATCAGATGAAAGACAGTCTTCTATGCTTCCCTCCAAAAACTCCAAAAGATTATTGAATCCTACAAGGTCCCATTGGCGCGATATTCTCTTTGGCAAGGGGCTGAAAGCACTACGGGGTTTTGCAGGTTTAAAACCCTCGGGAACAACAAAAACAAACTGCTCCTGAGATCGAATGCCATATGGTTTCCCGCCAGCTTCCGGCGATGCACCCCATAAAACCAATTCACAGTCGACTGTGGCAGTATCACCAGCTATAGATATGTCCGGATTAAGAATATCAAAATCCCACAACTGAGATGAAAGCAGTCGGCTGTCAGAGCGAGCCAGAGAAGGCCGCGTTAATAGCATTGTGCGATTTTCTGCATTCGCAAAAAGGTCCGCAAACTGACTACATAACTCTTTATTGGATTTGCGTGATTCTCCCATTATCAAAACATCACCTCCAAATGCCAATGAAATCATCATAGTGTCTTGTTGTTGCACGCCTTTTCTGATAAAATCAAGACGCAACTCAATCCACTGTTCGTCTGTAAAATTGACAAAGCTTTGAGCGTCGGCATTGATGTAAATTCCCAACAGAATTACATACGTAAATACTATAATCCAATAATGTTTCATAGTGTAACCCCTTTAATGTTTGAATTCCGCCCATATGAATTTGGGCCGATTATGTATTCAATACCTATATATAGTCAGTTTGTTGCTCTGTCAATCACATTTAACATAAAAAGTAACTTGCGCCAAAACGCAATTCGACATACTTTACCCGCATCCTATGCCGGAGTGGTGGAATTGGTAGACACCAGGGACTTAAAATCCCTTGCACCGTAAGGTGCGTGCCGGTTCGAGTCCGGCCTCCGGCAGATGATACCAGCTTTTATCTTGACAGATTCCCCAAATCCATTATATTTTATAAGCATCGTATGATTTGTCACCATTTGACCAGTCCACATTACTAACGAAAGGTTTTTGCCGGGTTCCGTAATTGCTAACGCACAATCAAGCGTCATGCAACCTATTAGCGAAGGGAAAGACTATGTTCCTCACCCGTCTCTCGCAAAAACTCGGCCGCCGCTGGTTACTCGCCTGCATCACGATACTCCTGTTCAGCATCCCGGCCGTGGCCCAGGACCGCGCCTTTGAACTGTGGGCCGACGATGTCATCGCCGTCTCCGGCCAGCAAAATGTCGAGTTCCCCATTTACATGAGTAACACCGCCGATACCATCATCGGCGTCCAGTTCTGGCTCATCATGAGCAATCCCGACCTGGTCCAATTCTCCTTCGATTCTATCATCATCGAGGGCACCCTCATGGAAAACTGGGGCTATACTATCAGTTCGCTCGGTGGACAGAATCACGATTTCTACATCATCGCCGGCGACGATCCGCCCACCTATCCCGATGCCATCCTCCCGCAGGACGGCACCATCCCGCTTTTGAAAATCCTCGCCAATGCCAACGTCGTCCCCGACACCCTCACCGACAGCGTCGCCACCCAGCACTTTATCACCAGCACGCTGGACCATTTCTGCTTTGTCGATAAACACGCGGAATGCATCGGCATCCATACCATAACCGTCCCCGATACCACCTGGTGGCAGTGCATGACATGGGCCGATCCACCCAATGAAGATATCTGCCTGCACTGGGAGCAAATATCCATGCCGCCCGCCGACTCTTTCAGCGTCGAGGAAATTCCGGTTGCCGAACTGGACACCTCCTACGCCCGCATCACCGACGGGAGCATGATTGTCCTGCCCTGCGGTGATGCCAACTGCGACCGCTCGGTCAACCTCCTGGATATCCTGGCGCTGATCGACATCCTGTATGGCGGTGCCAAAGATACCGTGCTTCCGCTTGCATCGGCCGCCGATGCCAACGGCGACGGCGCGCACAACCTGCTCGATGTTCTCTACGAAATCGACTTTCTCTATGGTTCGCCGCCCGGACCGCCGCCGGTCTGCCCGGGAACATAACGCAATTAACCGATTACACAAATTATGATCCGGGTGTGGCGTCAACGCCATGCCCTGACCAAATACAATATGCAACATCAACCATATAACATACCGATAAACAGGGGAGACACCGAGTGTTTGTGAATTGTTAATGAACCACATTAACAGGAGGATGAGTATGAAAACCAAAACCATGTTAATCTCACAACACTCGCGAATCTGTCTCACCATCGCAGTCCTTGCAATTCTGTGCCTGGCCGCCACACCTGACATCTCCGCGCAGGCGCCCGAGCTGGAGTTCATCGTCGGCGATACCGTCATCGGCGCCAACCCCACCCTTAATATTATTCTGCGCAATTACATCGACACCGTCGAAAGCTTCCGCTTCTGGCTCCAACTCGACCGGCCCGATGTCGCCCGCTTTATCACCGACGGTGTCACCCTCTCCGACACCACCTGGTGGCAGTGCATCGAAGTCATCGACTGGGACTGCGTCGACTCGGTCGAGGTTACCGACAGCGTCCACAACAACCCGGCCTATCCCTGGGACATGATGTACATCGATACCCGCATTTCATATCTGGCCGCCCTTGATACCGTCAACACCCTGATCGGCGGCTGGGAGTATGTCGACGCTCGCTCCATCGGCGGGCAGGGCTATGACCTCTTCGTGCAGGCCGAGGCCGACCGCGACAGCCCGCCGGTCACACCGGGCATCGGCTATCCGCAATATGGCGATGTCCCGCTGATCAAGCTGAACCTCGAAGCCCTGCCATTACCTGAGGGCGAGGATTTCGCCGAAGCCAGAGTGCTGGTCATGACCGACCAACTCGACTATTTCCTGTTCCGCGATGAACACGGCGACTCGCTCTGCGTCTACCCGCATGATGTCCCCGATACCACGTTTTTCCGTTGCAATATCTGGGTGCCCGATGGCGAGGACTCCATCTGCGTCAACTACGAGCGCGTCTACGAACCGCCCTACGATTCCATCGATATCCGAATGTTCAGCGTGCCGTATCTTGACACCACCTGCTTCCGTACCCAGGACGGGTCGATCATCATCGGCGAACCCTGGATGTCCGGCGATGCCAATCAGGACGGCTACCAAAACCTGCTCGACATGCTCCTGATAATACAAGAGCTCTATACCCCGGGCGGGCAGGAACTGCCGGTCTTCAATCTCGACTTCAACTGCGACTGTGAGGGCAACCTCCTCGATATCCTCGCCATGATCGACTGGCTTTACTATTATCACGAACCGGCGCATCCCTGCACCATGCCGGAATGGGAAAGCAAGTGCGGCCCCATCGAATAGCAGGGAAGACCGCGCCACCCCAAATCTCCGCCCGCCGCATCCCGGCGGGCTTTTTTTATTTCCGTCACGCGTTTAACCGTGTAATTTATATCCGTAAACCAACCCGACCGACAGGAGACCGCTATGGCCGAGCTTGCGCTCATGACAAAAGCTGACATCCCCTTCGCCGCCGAACTGGCCGAAATCGAGCGCTGGGGCAATCTCGAGGCCGACTACCGGCGGCTCTATGGATTCGAACCCGAGGCGTGCTTTATCGCCCGCGAGGACGAACGGCGCGTCGGCATGATCACCACGATCACCTTCGGCGACTACGCCTTTCTCGCCAGCCTGATCGTCAGCCGCGACTGCCGCAATCGGGGCATCGGCACCGAACTGCTCAAACGCGCCATCTACTATGTCCGCTCGCGCGATATCGACAACATCGAAATCGACGGCGAGATGCGGGCGGTGCCGCTCTACCGGCGACTCGGCTTCAAGGACAAATACCTCTCCCTGCGCTTTCTCCGCCGTCCCGAATCGTTCGAGCAGGCTACCGTCACGCTCGATATCCCCTCGGTCGAGCGGCTGGTCGCGTTCGACCTCGAACTGACCGGCCTCAAGCGCGGGCGCGTCATCCGCCGGCTCTGTGAGGAATTCCCCGATGACGTCTATGTGGTCGGCGACGGGGGCATCGACGGTTACGCCGTTGTCCGGCCGGGGGAGAGGGGCCTGCGCACCATCGGGCCGGTCATCGCGCGCAACACCGCCACGTTCACCGCCCTGCTCAAGGCCATCGTAAGTCGCTACCGCGACCACGCCCTGACCATCGGCGTGCCGGAAATCTCCCGCGACGCGGTAACCGTGCTTCTGGATCACGGCTTCTGCTATGCGCAACCGTCCCTGCGCATGTACCTCGGCGACCGATTAGACTACGAAACTAATGTCTGGGCAATCTGCTCCCCCGAAAAGGGATAAAACCACATATTAAAGCGATGCTTTAATTGGCGGTCGAGATGTCACAGGTATTCAACCTTCTTTTCTACCGGTTTTTGCAATAACAAATTGCTTTTTTAGCATAGAAAAAAGCCACCGTGCAGATTCGAACTGCAGACCTGCTGATTACGAATCAGCTGCTCTACCAACTGAGCTACGGTGGCCTGATTGCAGACAAAATATATACTTCTTTTTTCGGTAATTGTAAACGAAAATTTTGCCCTTTTCTCAGGATTTGCGCGAGATATCCGGGGACGGGGCAGGCATGGCGCACGTAATTTCGGGATAGTTTGAACGAGGGTGACAGGGCGTTTTTGATGAAGTCAGTGAATTGTATGACATGCAGATACGAGGCGCGATTTGAATTTCTGAAATGGGTTCGTTTTGCATTTTTATTATTTTTTTCGGCCTGATCGTGGTCGGCCTCCTGGAGCTCTTTGATATATGAGAAGACGCGGCAGGCGAGGGTGTGCTGGTGATACAAATGATGCTCGAAGCGGATGAGCTTATCGATAAAAATGTGATGGGCGGTTGACATTGAATCGGCAGTGAATGACATGATGCATTCGGCGATGGAATCGGTGAGGGTGGTTTTGGCTCGAATGATGCGGTTGGCGCGCCAGACGCAGTTGGCGATTTCGCGGGTGAGGGCAAACTGGAAGGGATTTTCGGGATTGAGGTAGGTGCATATTTTGCGAAAGAGGTGATTGTATTTGCGTTTGCTTTCCTTTAGACGCGGGGATTCGATGACGACAGTTTGGGCATAGGCACCATGCTTGACAGAGTTCCGGGACGAGATGCGTTTGCCCCGGGCGGTTTTTGGCCCGGTTGATTTGAGCGCATTGCGGCGGTTGGCCGCAATTTGTTTTGCCGATGTCGCCATTCGCTTCCCCCTTGCCTTTTATATAACGACCCGATTCGATATCACCAGCGATTTGGTAGTGAAATTGTTGGGGGGTGGGATAAGATAGACAATATACTGCACCCCATGCGACAAGCGGGACTTGAATACGCATGCCATAGGGGAGCTATCCCGGTTTGTTATTGTGACCGTAAATTGGGTGATTTGGCTTAAATGGCTTTAATGAAGATGTCGAGACCGAAGGGATTTCGACATAATCCAATAAAAAGGGCAGGATCACGAGAATCCTGCCATACGAAGAAGTTTATATTGTAATTTAATACCCTTTCACGGGTTTATTCGTCGGGGTGGAAGGACCAGGCGGCGATGTTGGCGGCGCTGTCACCACCGGCAGTCTCGAACCGTCCACCGACAATCAAACGCCCGTTATATTCACAACAGGTCCAGACATGCGGATAATAGTCGCCTTCAAGACCCGTCCCGAGCGCGCGCCATGCGGTACCGTTCCAGGCTGCAATATATTCGGTATGTTCCACGTCGCTGATATATTTATTATAGCCGCCGAAGATGACCTCGCCATTGAAGGGGTAGAAACACCTGACTGCCCGCATTTCGGATGAATACCCGAGATTCTGCCAGTAGGAGTTGTGATAGATGGCGACATTGTAGGCATCCGTGGTACTGATTTCCGAGAAATACCCGCCGACAAAGAGGTGGTCGGTCTGAGGATGCAGGGCGTACACCGAGACGTTGTCATCGAAAGAGGCCACCAGCGGCATCCAGGTATTGTTATACCATGACGCGACCCCGTAGGCAATAACGCCGCCGGCGTGTGAAAACTCCCCGCCGGCATACAGCTTGCCATCGTACTCAGCCAGAGTAAATACCGGGCCGTCGATGCCATTGCCCAGCGCCGACCATGAGGATCCGTCCCAGGCGGCGATATTGTTGGCGGATTGCCCGCCAGCCAGAGTAAATGCGCCACCGACAATCAGCTGGTTATTATACACCAGCAGGGCGCGCACCCGCCCGTTGGTGCCGGAACCCAGCGGGGTCCAGGCCGATCCGTCCCAGGCGGCAATGTTGTTGGCGGCCACACCGCTGGCAGTGCTGAATATGCCGCCGGCGATGAGTTGATTTCCGTATACGGTCATTGCGGCGACTTCATCGTCCATACCGGAACCGAACGCGGACCAGATGGTGTCGTTCCAGATGGCGATATTGCCGACCTCGACCCCTCCGGCGGTGTCGAAGATTCCGCCAACGATAAGATCGCCGTCGTACTCAACCATGGAGAAGACCCGGACGTTGACACCGTCGCCCAGCGCCGACCATGCCCATTGTCCACTGGCGCCGGTGGGGGTGTCATCATCGGAGCATCCCATAACCATGATGCCGATGAGAAATACATACAGAATGCCTTTGAATGCATAGCGATAGAGGTGATGCATGTCAGTCTCTCCCAAAAAATGTTGTTGCAGGTATACCCCTGTGGCGGGCATTGCGTGTTTGCACTGCAATGTAGGAAATCGCCGTGGTGCTGTCAATTAGTAATACAATAGAATATTAGTCCGCATTTGGGACGTGTCGAGGTATAAGGCTCGATATTCAAGCGGCGATGGGCGCTTGCCGATAAAGAGAAATGTGCGTATAATGGATATGATCTGGTGTTCATAGCGACACGTGGATTACAATATCCCGATATTTTATTGGATGAGGTGCGATGAAAATCTTTGATCTTCTCCGGCGGGGTGCGGCGGATCATCCCGATGCGGTTGCGGTCGAACACGGCGAGCGGACGATCACCTATCGCGAGTTGCTTGAGGCGGTCGGCAGGTTGGCTGATTATCTCCGGCGGCTGGATTTGCCCGACGACGCGCGGGTGGCGGTACTGTGCGAAAACTCGATTGAGTATGTCGTGTATTATTTCGCGGTCTTTTCAGCGGGGTATGTTGCGGTGCCGCTGGACACGTCGCTCAAGCCGGATAAGTTTCGCTTCATACTCAGGGATTGCGACGCGGGTGCACTGCTGATGCAGACCAGGTATTTGCGATATGCCAAAGATTTGCTGGGCGAGGATTCGCCGGTGCGGTATGCGGTTGCGGACAAGAAAGTGGATGCATCAAAGGTGAATTTCCCGGTCGCGGCATTGCCGGAAATACTGGCAAGCGCTGATGGGGCAGGGTATGCCGACCTGGTGGGGGATATCGACCGGGTTGCCCCGGCGGACAGGTTGCGTCATGATATCATGCCGGACAGCCCGCACGAGCTGGCGGCGATATTTTACACGTCGGGTTCCACCGGCTCGCCGAAAGGGGTGATGCTGTCGCATTTGAATCTGGTGTCGAACACGATCGCGACGGTGGAGTATTTGCGCCTGACGAAAAAAGATTCGATCATGGTGATTCTGCCGTTTTATTATATCTATGGTAATTCGCTGTTATTGACTCATGTGCAGGTCGGCGGACGATGTGTGATCGACAACCGCTTCGCGTTCCCGCAGGTGATCGTGCAGACGATGATTGAAAAACACACCACGGGATTTTCCGGGGTGCCGTCGAATTTTATGATCCTGTTGAATAACGCAAATTTTCGCGCGGAGAAACTTCCCGACCTGCGCTATGTCACCCAGGCGGGCGGAGCGATGGCGCCGGAGGTGATCCGCCGGGTAGTGGACGCACTGGTGGGGAAAGAGGTGTTTATCATGTACGGCCAGACCGAGGCCGCCCCGCGCGTGACCTGGCTTCCGCCGGAGAAGCTGGAAGAGAAAGTCGGGTCGATCGGGATACCGGTACCGGGGGTGACAATCACCGTCGGTGATGAGAGTGGGGTCGAAGTGCCGCCGGGTGAGGTAGGGGAGATCGTGGTTTCGGGACCGAACGTGATGTTGGGTTACTGGAACAATTCGGTCGATGAGGAAGAGGTCATGAAAGACGGCCGGCTGTTTACCGGTGATTTGGCGCGCCGCGATGAGGACGGGTTTATTTTTGTCGTCTCGCGCAAGAAAGAGATCATGAAGGTTGGGGGCAACCGGGTCAGCGCGAAAGAGATCGAGGAGCGGATACTTGAAAATGATAAAATTCTTGAGGCGGCGGTATTCCCGGTAAAGGATGATATCCTGGGTGAGGCGATCACGGCGGCGATCGTGCTCAGGGACGGATACGAATTGACCGCGAAGGAGCTTCAGGATCACTGCAAGATGCGTCTGGCGGTACACAAGGCGCCGAAGCACGTGCGGTTTTATGAGGCGCTTCCGAAGTATCAATCCGGCAAAGTCAACAAACTGGCGCTGGCGGCGGAATTTATTTTATAAGCGGTCGGACTATTCCAATCTTGCCGGTTTGACGGTGGTTCGCATATTGCAATGTGTGACAGTGATATAGCTGTATTGCGGTTGGACGGGCCGCCGACATATCCAAAAAAAATACCGATTTTTTATTTTGTTTTGGGCTGATTGTGGTATATTGTAATAGCGACAGTTCACAGTCATCCATTGTGTTATTCCGACATTGACATCACGTTTTTAGAAATAGACATCAGGCAGTACATCCGGGGCCGAAAATAGGAGGCAGTCTGATGAAGATTTTCATTCTGATGACGAAGCTGGCGTCTCAGAACGCGCAGATCGTCGAAATCGGTGCCAAGCATAAAGACCGGGCCAGACGAGGTCGTACCTGGCTAAAGGAGATTGAGGATAAGTGCCCTACGGTGGAATTCAAAGCTCATTACGCGTTAATGGGTTATTGGGACTCCATGCACATTTACGAAGCTCCTGATGAAGAAACGGCTGCGAAGGTTTCAATGCTGACTCGGTCGCACGGCGCGGCCCAGGTGGAGAGCTGGTTGGCTTTACCCTACGAGCGAATACTGAGACTGTCCGAGGACATGGAGTGTCCCGGTGGGGACAAGAAGTCCTAGTACACATGTACTCGCGGACGTCGCGCAGTGTGGGGTTGCCGGCCATTGATTCGGCAACCCCGATTTTTATTTGATTCGGGATGTCTCCCGTGAAAAGGCAATCACCATACTTCCGACGGGGCGATCAAGATGCTCGGCGATGACCGGGCATTTGGCCTTGAGCAGGAAGATCATGTTTTTATCGACATCGCTAAGCGACTCGTAATTTCCCTGTCCCTTGGCGATGATCAGGTCGGCGGTGTTGAAGCGCTCCCGGAATTTTTCCGGACACTGCTCAAGGATGGTGCCCGGGACATCGGCACCGTTGTCGATCACCTCAACCAGGTCGGTCAGGCCGACGGTATTGGCGTCATCCATTGTGGCGTCGTTGATAATCGGTGCTCCCTTAACTACATAGGTGATCTTGTCTGTTGGCAATAATTCCAGCAGTAACTTGTCGAAGACTATTTCGCCGGCATTGTCTCCGAGAAAAAGAATCCGGCGTGCGGAATCGACGGCGGATCGCAGGTGATCGAGGCCGGTTTCATCCATAGGGTCGGTGAGGGCATCGGCGATGGTTTTTCTCACGAGGTCGACCGACAGGTCGCACCGGGGGCCGAAGTCGATGATGTTTCCGGCGATTGAGAGCCGTATCGCCGCGGCCAGGGGATCGTGATGGTTACGGATTTGACGTTGCAGGTCGGGGAAGAGTTCCAGCGCGAGTTGGTTGAAGCGTTTCTTGACCTCCAGGTAGGGATCGTGGTTACCGGTCAATTCCCGGATGCGCCGGTGGATGAACTGCCCCATCTGCGGCGGGGTCAGATGCATATCCATCTCGGCGACGGTTTTAAGCACACCGCGCAAGACCTGTTCGTGAATGGTTTCATCATCGGTCGCAAAACGCGCGGCATCATATGCCTGCCGTATAAAACAGGGGAAGCATGTCAAGTATGTTTTCATATATCGTTACCCGTATTCGATCATTGTATTGGTTAGCCAAGGTAATGAAAATCATAAGAAATGCAAGGACTTCACGGCGAACAGATGATCCCGGTGATATTGACAGCGGGTGTTCGATGCGCTATATTTGCATATTAACATGCTTCACCATTACCACCTTGCAGGAGTGCATATGAAATCCTTTCCCCGTTATCTGATAATTCTTGGGGCGATCGGTCTGCTGGCTGGCATGCCCGCTGTTTCATGGTCCGGAGAGGGCGGGTTGTCCGCTGACAATATCGAGTCGTTTCGTACGGCGCTTGACATCGATGCCCGGGGCAGGGTGGTGTTCAATGCCGTCACAAATAACGATATCAACAAACTGGCGTTGAATCGCGAGTTGATCAACCAACACAACGATCATTTCAATCACAAGCTGGATGTCGGGGGGATTACCGACCAGAAATCAAGCGGGCGGTGCTGGCTGTTTGCCAGCCTGAACGTGCTTCGCCCGATAGTGATGAAAAAGCACGACCTGAAGGATTTCGAATTTTCTCAAAATTACCTGGCTTTCTGGGACAAGCTGGAAAAAGCCAACTGCTTTTTGGAATATATGATTGTTTTTCGAGATCGTGATCCGCTGGATCGGGAATTGCAGTTGTATCTCGAATCGCCATTCGGCGACGGGGGATACTGGAGCTATGCGCAGGCGTTGATCGCCAAGTACGGCGCGGTCCCGAAAGAGATCATGCCGGAGACCAACAGTTCCGGCAAGACCGGGACGATGAATCGGGTGATCAGCCGCAGACTCCGCCAGGGGGCGGCGGTGTTGCGCCGGATGCATTCAGAAGGACAGTCGGTGACGGCACTGAGAGGCGAGAAGGAGAAAATACTCGGGGAGATATACGGGATGCTCGCGGTAAACCTCGGGGAACCGCCGACGGAGTTCAGGTGGCGGTATGAGGCCAGTGATTCGACGATCAGCACGGAAAAGAGGTATACCCCGCAGAGTTTTTACAAGGAATTCGTGGGAGTCGATTTAGCCGAATATGTGACTATTTTTAACAATCCGCTCAAACCGTACGAAAAGCATTACAGTTGTGCGCTGTCGCGGGACATGTACGACGGTGAGGATTTTCATTACGTAAACATGGAAATGTCGGTTCTCAAGGAACTGGCGCTCAAGGCTCTTCTGGCCGGGGAAGTGGTGACATTCTCATGCGACGTCGGCAAGGACCAGGATCGCAAACGAGGTATTATGGCAATGGAAATATTTGATTACGGGGCGCTGTTTGACAGTGACCTGGATATGACCAAAGAGGATCGTGCCCGGTATTTCGAGAGTTCATCGAACCACATGATGGCCCTGATCGGAGTAGATACCGCTGATGGCAGGGCGGTCAAATGGCTGGTGGAGAACAGCTGGGGTGATGACGACGGGGCCAAGGGTTACTGGACGATGTACGACGACTGGTTTGACATGTACGTATATGACGTGGTGATCAGGCGGGAACATGTGCCCGAGCGGATTTTGAAGGTTTTCGAGGAGGAACCGGTGATCCTTCCGGCCTGGGATCCGATGTCGCGAATGATACGGTAATTGTCTGATTTGTCGGCGGCGGGCGGTGGGTTCGCCGCCGGGTATATTTCATCTTGATATAATCTACGAAAATATATATTGTAAGAATGTGATTGATGTCGTCATCCTTATCAAGGAGCGGTTATGAACTCCATCACATCAAACGGAAAAAGGTATGAAGTCGACGGTGAGGGTTTCCTACTGGATTTTGACCGGTGGGATGAAGATTTCGCTCGTGCGACGGCGGCCAAGGTCAAAATTTTCGACGGACTGACGCTGGAGCACTGGAAGGTTATCAATTTTATCCGAGACGCATACGGCACCGATGGGAAATGTCCCGTGGTATATCAGACCTGCCGGGCGAACAAACTGCACCTGCATGCCATGCAGAAGCTATTTCCGACGGGTTATTTGCGCGGAGCCTGCAAGCTGGCCGGGATTACTTACCGGGAGGGTTTTATCAATGCATCCTGGTTGAAGGCCCCACAGACGCAGAAACCGGAAGTGGAGAAAGAGTACCGAATGGACGTGCGTGGTTTCCTGCTGGATGCCGGAGAATGGGACGAGCGTTTTGCGGTTTTCAAGGCCGGGGAATTGAAGATGCCGGATGGGTTGACGGGTCGGCACTGGGATATCATTACTTTTCTGCGTGAGGCCTTTGCCAAAGGCGGAGTGGTACCTACCGTATATGAAACCTGTGATGCGTTCGGTCTGGAGTTGGATGAGTTCGAGGCGTTGTTCCCGGACGGGTATCATCGGGGCGCGGTGAAAGTCGCGGGTTTACGAGTCCGATAGGGCGAGAGTAATACCCTTCAATTCGGCCGCACTCGGATGATCGGCGGCGGTTTTGTAGCGGACGATTTCTCTGATCTTGCCGTGATACAGTAGGACGCGTCCCGGTAATTGAAATCCGTCTCCCTCGAGTCGTCCGGTCCAATGCCCACCGGTAAGCATGGCGCGAAGGCCGCGCCAGAGGACTTTGGGGCCAAGAAGTTGCCCGAGCCGGGCACGCTCGAAACCGCAGGCCTGATACAGGTGGCGGTGGGGATCGCTAATTTGTTCCACGCCTGACAGGTAATATCGATTCAGCATCATTTCTCCGCGACAGGGGCTACTCATGTGAACGAAGACCAGCTGGATGGGTTTGGCACCGGTATCGACGGTTCTCCGCAAACCGATATCGGCCAGTGTTTCGCGACAGAAAGTACACCCGAAATGCCGAAGAAAGATCAGGTGAGTCGGGGCGGTTTGTGACAGGTCAAACAATCTTATCCCTGATTCGGTACGCGCATTGGCAAGAATTTGCTCCAGTTCGGTTTCGGATTCATTTTCCCCGGCGTTCTTGTTTTGCAATACATGAGCAACGCGATATAGAATCATCAGAAATGGAAGCCACCAGATCAGATCATTGAAAACCAGGGTGAGACCGAAGCGCCATTGAACAGGTTCGGTTCCAAGCGCCCAGAGGAAAGCCAGCGGGCCAAGAACTTTTCCCAGCAGACCGATCAGGATAAGTAGCCAGTGTTGTATGGGATTTCGAGCCGCGATGACATATCCGATTCCGTACACGCCGACGATTATACCAAGCATCTGCCAGACAGCAGGATAGATCGGGGTGGGCATGCCGATTAGAGAGAGATAGGCCGAGGGAAAAAGGACAAGACTGATTCCCCAGGCAATGTTGTACAGGCCGGCTATTTTCAGGATGGTTGTCATCCAGTTCGGCACGGTGCGATAGTTTGATTCCACGTTTGTCACAAATCCTGTGTTAGTTTTGAGTTACGCCTCCTTTGTAGCAAAACCAGAAAAGCCGCGCCAAAGTTCCGCAGACCATGCAATGAGGCATAAAAAAGCGCCCGACCGGTGAGCTGTCGGGCGCGGGAGAATTTGGTCTTTAGCAATCAGTCGATGAGTTTGGATTCCGGTTTTGTTTCCTCGACAACAGGAAGCAGGAACTGCTTCGGGCGTTCTTTGATGACTTTGCGTAGCCATGTATCCGGGTAGCCCTGCTCGGTCGGTCGGCCTTTTTCATTCTTAACATAGCCATCGTTATACTTCACCAAAAGCTCCTCGCCCAGTTGCCGCCACCGGGTGACGATATGCTCGGCATGTTGGACGGAATAATCGGTCAGGAAATGTGCGAGAAGGTCGGGTTCGGACGATGCCAGTTCCAGGGCGGTTTTTTCGACCAGGGGTTGCATGGTCAGTAAGTTATTCTCCAGTTCCTGTTGAACGTTCTTGATGTCTTTTATCATATGTTCATATTTGAGATTACAGAGGTTCGAGACGAAGTTAAACACCCACCAGGCTGACTCCCATGAGAATTCCTGCAGACTACCAATAGTGTAAGAGTGCGGAACATCGGTGATGCCGCAGTATAGCGGCGTGTAACAGGTAAACCAGGTGTCATCGAGTCCGTACCAATATACTCCGCCGATGGGATCGGGGAGCCAGTCGCGGCATTGGGCAACAAAGGAGAATCCGGTCTGCTGGGTGGAGATGGGTCGCTCCCAGGCATATTCAACGCTGTCGATGGTCCAGTGCATGGGACGCCAGCGATACGGAGAGCCATATGGCCCGGCATCGACACCGACGGTCATATCGTACGGGGTGCCCTCATAATGATCGCGCATGAGGGCAAAGACATCTTCGAGTGACAGTTTGCGATCCGGTTTGATCCAGAGCGGGTATGGTTGCGCTCCTTCGACGGCGCGGTGATAATCGGGGGAGAAGTTCTTCGAGGGGGCGGCCCGGCGGAAAATGCTCCAGACACGGGTGTCGGCATAGCGCTGGTTTTTGGGAGTGGTGGGGCAGTAAGCCTCGCAGAAGCGAAATGGTTCGCCGGAGTCGGGGTCATAGTATCCCTTTTCGATGGCGAAGGAGACGGCATTTTCGGAATAGAGGCAGTTGTCGGGATCGTCCAACGGAAACTCGCCGATGCGGGCCTTGTTGGCATGGCAGGAGATATAGCCATCGGGAATACGCAATGCCACCCATTCGGCGGATTCACCGCCCGGCCCGGGTCCGAACATCTCCATGATCCAGACTTCGTGCGGATCGGCGATCGAAAAACTTTCGCCGGAGGAGCGATAGCCGTATTCGGCGACCAGGTCGGTCATGACGGTAATCGCCTCGCGAGCGGTTTTGGCGCGCTGAAGGGCGAGAGCGATCATGTCCCAGTATCCCAGCAGTCCGTCAGGATTAATCAGTTCCTCACGGCCGCTGGAGGTGGTTTCGCTGATGGAAAGCTGGTGTTCGTTGATCATATCGACGACGGCATAGGTGTGTTCGACCTGTTTGACCCAGCCCCGGACGTTGCCGTGCCAGTCCTCGATTTTTAGTGAGTCGCCGGGAGGATAATCGGCGGCGGGAAGATATTCCAGGTGGGGGACAAATTCACCGTCACAGGTATAGGTAATCATGGTCGAGCCGTCGGCTGAGGCGCCTTTGGTGACCAGCAGATTGGTGCAGGCCATTGCCGGGATATGTCCTGTCAGGAGACAGGTGATAATGCAAACCGCTAATGTCGAACGGGCTTTGCTCATTGTTCAGACCTTTCAATTGATGGCGTATTTCATGCTAAATTAGGAAAAAATCATTCTCGGGACAATGACAAAAGACAATGAAATATCTTGGTGTTTGAACCAATCAGAATTACTTTGAAAGAGAGTGGTTATGAAAAAATGAAGCAGATTCCGGTTCATATCTGGCATACGCCCGACGAGACGCTGATGGCGCCGCTGAAGGCGCTTGTCCATGAGTCCGTGATTGTGACGGTGGGGGAAGATATCCCTTCGCCGGCGGAATATCGGGTCCTGGTGTCGGGAGTCCCGGATGAGCGACAGATAACAGCGAGCCAATTTCTTCACACGCTGATTATTCCCTGGTCGGGACTTCCGGCTCAAACACGGGCATTGATGCTGGACTATCCGAATATTACGGTACATAATATCCATCATAACGCGGGCCCGGTGGCGGAGATGGCGGTGACTTTGATGCTGGCGGCGGCAAAGGGGCTGGTGCCGATTGACGGTGCTCTGCGCCGTCAGGACTGGGCACCGCGGTATTTGACAGCGACCATGCCACTACTTGAAGGCAAAACGGTGGTGATATTGGGTTACGGGGCGATTGGTCGGCGAATCGGAGCAATCTGTGAGGGATTGGGGATGCGGATTATCGGCCTGAACAGAACACCGGTGACTCGAACGGATACTGATGTTGCGCTTAAGACGATTGATTCGCTAGATGAGGTTTTGAGGCAAGCGGAGGTGTTGTTTGTCTGTGTTCCCCGGACGGATGACACGACCGGGTTGCTGGGGGAAAGGGAGTTGGCGCTGTTGCGGCCGGGTTCGATTTTGGTAAATATTGCGCGGGGACCGGTAATCGATGAGCAGGCGTTATATGTGGCTTTGCGGGAACGGCGGATTCGCGCGGGGCTGGACGTGTGGTACGCCTACCCGCAATCGGAAGATTCACGTTGCGATACATCACCGTCGGCCTATCCTTTTCATGAGCTTGACAATGTGGTCATGACGCCACATCTGGCGGGGCACAGCATTGAGACCGAAGCATTACGGGCGAGGGAACTGGCCCGGCTTTTGAATTTGGCGGCGGAAGGGAAACCGTTGCCGAACCGGGTTGACCTGGAGCGCGGGTATTAAAAAAGGGACCGCGTGGGCGGCCCCCGGTGGATGGTAGTGTTTCTGTCAACCGTATATAAGATCGATTAATGTCAATATGTCGAGCAGATTTATCTCATTATCAGTGTTGATATCGCCGAGGTCAAAGACCAGCGGTTCCGGACCGGGCGGGTCTCCATAGAGGAAGTCGATCAGGAACAACAAATCAAGAAGATTGCCGTTGCCGTCGAAATTGACATCACCCACAACACCACTCAGTTCGTACCAGTTTATGGTGTTGACGAATATATCGGAGTTGCCCCGACCGTTGCGATAATCCTCCCAGGCAAAGAACACCTTGCCATTGCACTCCGCGACGTCCGGGAGTAATTGCGAATAGCTGCCGGGATCCTCGTTCACACGGGTTACGACACCATTCAGAGTACCGTTATAAAGGAATTTCTGGGTGAAAATATCCATTTGTTCCGCACCGCTATTATACCAGACACCTATGAAGTCACGACTCGGACCGGCAGCAATACGTGGTTTTAACTGATTGCCAAATACATCATAATTGACATACAAAAAGGCGTCACACATGAATGTGCCGTCTTCCTTGATCACGCGAGCAACCAGACCATCCCAGATACAACTCTCCCCGCCGGACCAAGCGACAGCGTACTCGCCGAATTCATTTACCGCTATGTCCGGATAGATATAACTTAACGGGGAATGTATGGGACTAATATTGATGTCATCGGTTTGAGCGAACATATAGCGGTCATAGGTCTTAAAAAAGACAAACGGATGTGCGAGGACTTCACCGGGGGGAATAAAAGACTCTATCCAGGTGACACCGAAGTCGCCGCCGGGTTTCATTGCCAGCCGGGGCACCATGTTGTACGCAATACTGGTGCCTTCGAAGCCAACGGAGGTGTTAATCTTTCTTAAACCGGTCAAGGGCGTGAGGTCGGTGAGGTAATACTGCATGTATGCGTGATAGACGTATTCAGTCTCACTCGGTCGATGGCGCCAGGCAACAACGAAATTGCCGGCGCTATCAACATCCACATCGGGCATGAAATCATAAAAGCTATACGACGGCTCGTAAATCAGGACACATTCACCGTTTTGTGCAAATGAGGGGGGAACGAATGCGGCGGCGTGGACGGCGTAATCCTCAGAATTGCCACGCCCGGTCCAAACCGCGACAGCGTCACCGGATTTGTTATAGCCCACCTCCAGATCGCGGCAGTACCCGTTACCCGGTTCATCATAGGTGTTGACACGGAAGTTCGATCCCACCGGATTACCGTCGGCGTCCAACACCTGGCCGAAAATATCACCATTGCGTGAAAGCCGGTAATCGATCCAGAGTGTCAGCGATGATCCATCCGGGGCAATGGCAACCGCCGGGGCGCTTTGGACTGCGCCGAAATCATCGTTGATTCGTTGCATTTCGAGAGATAACTGACCGTCGGCATGATATCCCTGTAAATAAATATCATAGTTATACATGTCCTCGTTGGCATAGTCGTACATGGTGTAAATCAAATCACCCTGGTTGTTCAAGAAAAGGTTGACGTATGCCAGGGGGAAGACACTGGTGTCGGCAACGGTGCGAAAGTAGTTTTGATTCGTCTCTCCGGTATTGCTTATTTCCTGTATGACGAACGTTTTGTCATGGCGATTCTTGGTCGATACGAAGAAACCATCCGATGTGGCGGCAGTTGTCACATAACTCAGGCTGTCCATGATTGTGGTAAACACCGGCAGGCGGTCGGACAGGTTTTGACCGGTGCCGTCAAACAACTGGGCGTAATAGTATCTCTCCCATTCCCAATGTATTTCACATTCCCTGACATGCCAGACAAGACAGAAATTGCCGTTCCTTTGATATGTGAGTTCCGACCAGTCAATTTCGTACCTCGGGCCGTCCGGGATATAGATGCCAGTATCGATGCATTGTGCGGTTTGTGTCGGAGGAGTGCCGAAGGGAAAAGCATTTCCAAGGAGTAAATCGACACTCGATAGTGTTCTGACCCGGACGGCGGCAAAAACCTGACCCTGGTTGTTCAGTGCGACATGTGGAACCTGTGTAAAGATTGAGTCCATCATGAGAACCGGGAAATTGTCGCCGATAAAATCCGCCGACATCGTGAGAAACTGACCATACGTATCAGCCGCGCCATCGCCTCTCGTTTCAAACAGTACGACAATTTGTTGATTGTCGTTGATTCCGATGGCGGTCTGATCGATACCGGAATGGCTATATCCGCGAGACGATATCTTCAGGCGGTCACCGATTTCGTTGCCCGCGGGATCATAACGGCGCATTACAATCTGAGGCGGATTGCCGTAGCCGTCAGTCCGTAAGCAGTAAATAATGGCGAAATAGCCGGCGGAGTTCATCGCAACACGGGGAATCGGGTCGCGAAGTTCATGACCCGGATACAAGGGTTCGGTTTCGAATTTCCGATTCGGTCCGTTGGGGGTTCCGTCGGCGTGAAATAGCTGAAAGAATCCGTACGCGGTGGATTCACGCATATCACCCCAGCAGACCACGAAATTCCCATCGGCGTCATGGCCGGTTGAGAGCCCTCGTTGCTCATAATCCGACATGTAGTTTTCTTCATTGACCATAACGTCGGGCAAACCGGCGGCAACGGCGACCGCGGCTCCCAATGTCAGGATGCCGACCACATACATACAAATAAAACGTGAGCGTCTTGGAAACAAATGTCACCTCCCAAAAGTATGTTTCAATAACTCAGATACAATTGCAGATGTCCGGCTGTCAGTCCTGTTGATTCCCCGACCATTGTATCAACGAAGAACTTCTACTCTAAAATACGTATAGTGACAGTATTTGTCAAGATAAATAATACGATGTTGGGGGCGGAATATCATCGGGATATCGTGAATTCGGAGGCAAAAAAAGTGGCGCCCCCCAGAATTGAACTGGGGACACACGGATTTTCAGTCCGTTGCTCTACCAACTGAGCTAGGGCGCCATTGTTTCTCTCAAGGAAACAGAGTCCAATCTATTCTTTTTTCGACCAATGTCAACCGTTTTTTAGGTGGTAAAGAAGTGCTTTCTCACCGCGGGGGTCAACGACCAGGTCAAGGCGGCGGCGAAACAGATGCCGACGATGATACCGTTGATATCCTGGTAGTTGAAAACGGTCCAGATAATCCAGAGGGCGGTCAGGGCGGAGTAGCCGTACCATCCCCAGCGCTGTAGATTTTTCAGGCCGAGACTGACGGCCAACATCGGTATTCCCATGAGGCCGATGAGGATGTTATCCATGAAATTGTCATAGGTTCGATCCAGAATCGACAGGATACTGTTGACTCCGCCGACCAGAAAGAACATGACAGCGATAACAATTCCAAAACCGCTAAGGATTTTAATCGGTAGCGGTATCTGCGTGTTTTTTGTAGTCATATCTTTTTCAACCATTCCTGGTTTTGTATTCACCCAGCAGTCCCGCCCCGATGAATCCGGCGTCATTGCCCAGATCGGCCCTGAGAATGCGCAGGTTTTCGGACGCCGCCGCGAATGACCGCCGTCGGATTTCAGCGCCGATAATTTCCAGCAGTCCGGCACCGCCATCAATTATCCCACCTCCGAAGATGAGGGCCTCGGGATTGAGCAAATTTACGACGCCGCTTAGTCCGGCGCCGAGAATGGTACCGGTTTCTTCCACGACTTCCAGTGCGATTTTGTCGCCTTTTTTGGCGGCCGCAAACATCTTCTTGACGGTCAGGTTCTCCAAGTCATTGTCGAGCACATTCCCGAGAATTTCGCTCATACCGTTTCGGCATTTTTCCCGGGTTCGGTCCAGAATAGCTCGCGATGAACAATACGCTTCCAGGCAACCATTGTTTCCGCACCGGCATTTTTTCCCGTTTTGTTCGATTACGATATGGCCGATTTCCCCTGCGGAAAAATCGTTGCCGCGCCATAGCTGTTTGTTCAAAATAATACCGGAGCCGATCCCAGTGCCAAGAGTTATACACACGGCGGAGTTAAATCGTTTCGCGGCTCCGAAGCGAAGTTCGGCGAGGGCCATAGCATTGGCATCGTTATCCACGTAGACCGGCATGTTCAGGTGATCCCGGAGGTGTTCGCTGATTTTGGTGCCGACCCAGTCGGGGATATTGGGACTGTTGCCCTTGATGGTCCCGGTCAGGTTGTCGACAGTTCCGGGTGAACCGATTCCCAGCCAGGGCACGGTCACATCTTCCTCGGATGCTCTCAGGAGAAGGTTTTCAGCGATATTGGTAATCAGATGTAACAGGGGCACGGCGCCCTTGTCGACCCGTGCGGGTTTGCGGTCGCGGAAGATAATTTCGCCGTTGGAATTAACGATTCCGTATTTAATATTCGAGGCACCGATATCAATACCGGCATAATATTCCAATGTACTCATAGTCTACTGTCATCGCCGCCGGATGTCGCGGCGGTCGATAGCCTTACTTATCCAGCGGTTATGACCTCCTTTTAGCGTACCCTGTCACTAACCGCACTGTGAATGGTTCGGCCGGGATAGACCGCCAGAGCCTTTTCCAGGCAGGTCATGGCTTTGGCGAGGGTTTCGACATTCAGGACGTATCCCAGGCGTATTTCATCTTTTCCGGCTCCGGGCGTAGAGTAAAACCCGGTCATTGGCGCGAGCATGACGGTCTGGTTGTCGTGTTCAAAGTCCTCGAGCAACCACTGGCAGAATTTATCAGCATCGTCTATGGGCAGGCGAGCCGCGACATAGAAAGCACCTCCGGGATTGGGGCAGATGACACCGTCGATTTTATTCAGAGCCGAGACAACCAAATCCCGACGCCTGGTATATTCAACCAGCACGTCGTCGAAATACGAATCGGGTGTGTCGATGGCGGCTTCCCCGACGATTTGCCCGTAGGACGGCGGAGAAAGCCTGGCCTGAGCGAATTTCAGGGCGGTGTTGATGATTTCACTGTTTTTCGAAACCATCGACCCGATGCGGGCACCGCAGGCACTGTAGCGTTTGGAGATAGAGTCCATTACGACCACATTGTTTTCAATGCCTTCCAGATGCATGGTTGAGACGAATTCGCGACCATCATAACAGAATTCCTTGTAGACCTCATCAGCAAAGAGGTACAAATCATGCTTTTTTACGATGTCGCGCAGGGCGGTCAATTCATCGCGGGAATACATGTAGCCGGTCGGATTGTTGGGGTTGCAAATCAAAATCGCGCCGGTTTTTGGTGTGATCAGTTTTTCAAAGTCCGACATGGGAGGCAGGGCAAAACCGTTTTCGATGGAGGCGGTGATGGGTTTGACGGTGACCCCGGCCTGAATCGCAAAGCCGTTGTAGTTGGCATAAAACGGTTCTGAAATGATAACTTCCTGACCGGGATTAAGACAGGAGAGAAAGGCAAAAACAATTGCCTCTGATCCCCCGGTGGTGATCAGGATATCGGAATAGTCGACGTGGATGTCGAAGCGGCTGTAATACTCGGCCAGTTTCCGTCGATAGGTTTCATTTCCGGCGGAGTGGCTGTATGCGACGACTTTGATATCGTTGTTTTTTATGGCATTTCTGGATGTGTCCGGCGTTTCAATGTCGGGCTGTCCAATATTAAGATGGTAGACAATGCGCCCTTTCTTTTTTGCGGCTTCAGCATAGGGTACCAATTTACGAATCGGTGACAGGGGCATTGTTTCGCCTCGAACGGATAGTTTCGGCATAATTCTCACGCCCTCCGCAAAAAGAGGTTATTCAGTAACTTTCGCAGTGAAAATAGCATACGGACAAAATAAAGTCAAACGTAAATTCGCGAAGATCATTCATCCCCGGCGCCCGCCGCGCGTCAGCAGATAGGCCGCCAGCAAGCTCAGGATGTTGATTAAGGCGATAATAATTTCCAGCAGACCGATCTCAAGTTGTCCCTTGTGATAGAACACGATCAGGTAATTGATGAGGGTATGAACCAGCACCAGGGCCGGCCAGAATACGGCCAGTCGTTTCCACCCGACATATATGCCATAGCCCAGCAGGGAACCGCTGATGGCGTGGAAAAGGACGGCCAGGATGCGCTCAAACATCCCCCATGAGATGATTTTCAGTGAACCGGCCTGATAGGCCGCGCCGGTCAGAAAGCAAGCCTCCATGATTCCGAAGCCGACGGCGGCGACGATTCCGGCGGCGATCATTACCCGTTTACCGGGGCGACGGATATAATACATCAGGCCGATGGGAATCAGTTTGAAGGATTCCTGAAATAACCCGGTCAGCAGGGCCGAGATAAACCCATAATAGTACAAAGAGCCACCACTTTGAATTCCGGGAATTATATGGGTGTTGGCATACCAGGTTTGCAGGGGGATGTAAGTGATTCGGATCAGCAGGTAGGCCAAAGCACCCAGGATCAGTATGACGTACATATCCCATCGTTTATAGCTACGAAGCAGGACCGGCAGGCAACAGATCAGGCCGATGATTAAAAACAGGCCGTACACGGGTATCCGGCGAAAAAAGTCACCGATGGTGAAGGCCTTCTGTCGGGGTTTGAATTTGTCAAGGGGGCTCTCCGACAGGACCACGCGAATTTTCTGCGATTCCTGATTGAGTTTGAGGACTTTGCCCGCCCGGTTGGCATAGACGATCTGCTGGATCGGTTCAAGGAAACGATATACGAAGGCGGAATCGAACATGTTGCCATAGCGGGTATACTGGAAATCATCGACAATCGCGCGAACCGTGAGACCGGTTTGCATTTGCGGTACAAAGATGGTATCTATGATGGTATCACCGACCTGCGGTGTGAGCATGGCGAAGAATATTTCATACTGGTCGATCATGTTATTGTCGAGCGTCATGATCGGGCCGGTCAGGGGAATGGTCAGTGACTGTTCCTGACCGTCACGTTCCGAGAATCCACTGATGCTATCATGTTCATGTTTGAGCAATAACCTGGCGGTCTGCTCGTTGAAGACCATGTTCATGTCATCGCCGATATAAAACCCGTCGGCATCGACATAATGCTTGTTGGTAATCTCCTGCACGAGGCCGGTTTCGCCGGCAAAGACGGTATAATCCAGGGTGAGTTTTTCCTCGAACAGGTAAGCGCGGGTTCCTTTGAACGATTTGCGGCCTTTGTAAACCGATTCAAGTTTTCCGAATTGGTCCTGATCGTGGTAAAACAGATAGGTGCGTTTGTCGTTTTTCCGGTGCAATTCATCGACAGTTGTGGCGGTGGCCAGGGCGCCGAGGAGTATGACAAAAATGGCGGTGAGAGCGATGGTGATAAGCAGATAGGTCTTCATGCCGAAAATTCCAATACAAGCCGTTTATAGTTTTTCTGGTTTTAATAACTTTTTTACATGTTGCAAGAGTTGTCCGCGTTTGATGGTGACCTGGATTTCGTCGGCTTTCAACCATTCCTCGCGATCGGCAACCTGCTCTGATTTCCGCTGGCCGGCGCGGAGATCTTTTACGGTGACCGTTTCATTTTCAAATTCATCGGATCCGGCAATGACGGCAATGGGAATGCCGATTTTGTCGGCATATTTCAACTGTTTGTTGATGTTTTTGGTTTCGCCCATATACAGTTCGGCATTGATGCCGGCATTCCGGATTTCGCGAATCATTGCGATATAATCGACGAGATGGTTTTTGTCCATGGTGGTGACGATAACCTCGGCGGTGGCACGTTTCAAATCCATCGTTTTGAGGGTTACCAGCGCTGCCAACATTCGATCGACACCGAAAGATGAACCAACCGCGGGAACCTGGCGATTGGAAAAGCGGTGAATCATGTTGTCATATCGCCCGCCGGAGATGACCGAGCCGTATTCGGGAAGGTCGGTAAGGGTTGTCTCGTAGACCGGGCCGGTATAGTATCCCAGCCCCCGGACGATGGTGATGTCGACCTGAGTTTTATCTTCAGGAATACCCAGGTCGGCAAGATATTTTTGAACCTGGTGCAGTTCGTCGATGCCTTCCTGCGAGATCTCGATGTGCCCCAGCAGTCCGTTTACCCGTTCCAGGAGATCGTCGCCGGGTTTTTCGGCGATATCGAGAAAATCGGCAATCAGTTTAATTTGCGGATCTTTGAGGTGGAGCCCCGGGATTTTGTCGCCGGAGATGTCGGTGCGTCCCGGCCCCAATTCCTTTATAACAGCCTCGCGCCCCTGTTTTTCCAGTTTGTCGATGATCCGAAAGACATCGGGGGCCTGCTCGGTCGGAATTTCGGCATAGGTGGTCAGGCCATTGATCAGTTTGCGATTGGAAAAGCGGACGAGGTATCGTTCGATGCCGAGTTGATCGAGGATACCGGTCATGACGGCGATAATCTCGGCGTCGGCCAGCATTGAGGCGGTTCCGACGATATCAAAATCAAACTGGGTGAATTCACGGAAGCGTCCCGGGCCCGGTTTGTCGACGCGCCAGACGTTGCCGTACTGGTATCGCCGGAAGGGAAGGGGCAGTTGTGGCCGGGCGGCCACATAGCGGGCCAGGGAAACGGTGAATTCATAGCGGAGCGCCATTGCGACCTGTTCGGGGCCCTCGAAACCGAACAATTCCCTGAGATTGTCAACGGTGTATTCGCCTCCCAACAGGGTTTCGGCAAATTCCAGCGAGGGGGTCTGGATTGGCAGGAAACCGAAGCGCTCGACTACGGATCGGGCGTTTTCGATCAGGACGGCTCGTGCGATTTCCTCTTCCGGTGGATAGTCACGAAATCCTTTGAGGACTTTCGGTGTTACTTTGTCGTTTTTTTTCTTTTGTGCCATATTCCTTCACCTGGTTTAAGGTCACAATGTATGCAATTTTCAATTTTAGGAAAGAATTTTCTGATCTGCGGGCGAAATCATTGGGATAATTCGAGTCCGGTTTATTGGGGTTGAAGCACCGAATTCGGTTGATAAAAATTTGCTATTGCTTATATTCCGCGAGCTGTGGTTTGATTTGCAAAAGCTGACTTTGAAAGCGAGGTTACTGATGGCTATTGTACGACCTTTTAAGGGCCTGCGGCCAAAGCCGGAACTGGCGAAAGAGGTTGCCTCTCCGCCGTATGATGTTCTCAGCACCGACGAAGCACGCAGTATCGCTCAGAAAAATCCCAAATCCTTTTTGCGAGTAAACAAGGCGGAACTGGAATTCGATCCCGGAACCGATCCTTACGGTGAAGAGGTATATAAACGGGGTAAGGATAATTTGATGCGGCTGTATCATGACGGTATCATGATCCGTGACGAGAAGCCGTCGTTTTATATTTACCGCCTGACCATGAATGGGAAGTCACAGACCGGGCTGGTGTCGCTGGCTTCGGTCGATGAATATGATCAGGGCAAAATCAAGAAGCACGAACACACGCGCCCGGAAAAGGTGAAAGACCGCGCCAGTCATATCGCTTACCTGGAAGCGCAGGTGGGGCCGGTGTTCACGACGTTCAAGTATCGCGACCAGGTCGATGCCATTTTCAAGGAGATTACGGGTCAGCCGGCGACGACCGATTTCACGGCCGACGACGGAGTCCGTCATGAACTATGGGTGGTGGATGACCAGGCGACGATCGACGCAATTGTCGCGGCATTTGCGGATATCCCGGAGCTTTATATCGCCGACGGGCATCACCGCAGTGCCTCGGCATCGGAGGTTCGTCGTCGGATGCAGGAGAAGAATCCCAATCATACGGGTCAGGAAATTTACAATTTCTTTTTGCATGTATGTTTCGCCGACCGTGAATTGAATATCCTGCCGTATAACCGTGTCATCAAGGACCTGGACAAACTGACGGTCGACCAGTTTCTGCAGAAGATTCGTGACAAGTTCGACGTGGCGCAGAATCAGGGAGAGGTCAGTCCTGAGGCCGCGCACATGTTTGGTATGTATTGTGACAAGCATTGGTATGTGCTGACGGCAAAGCCGGGAACGTTTGATGCCAACAGTCCCACACGGTCGATTGATGCATCGGTCCTGGGGGAAAACCTGATTGCACCAATCCTGGGAATCGAGAATCCCAAGACCGACAAACGAATCGATTTCGTCGGCGGGATTCGCGGGACCAAAGAACTGGTGAAACTGGTGGATTCCAGTGAATACAAGCTTGCGTTTTCGTTATATCCGACGTCGATTCAGCAGTTGCTGAATGTAGCGGACGCCGGCGAGGTAATGCCTCCGAAGTCGACGTGGTTTGAGCCGAAACTTCGGAGTGGCATGGTAGTGAACTTATTAACAGATTAATAGACGGGAGACAGAACGATGTTGATTCTGCTTTCTGATGCATTTGATCCGGGTTTGCCGGACAAGCTGAAAAAATACGGTGAGGTCACCGACGACAAGAGTCGGGTGGCCGAGGCCGAGGTGGTTTTGATTCGTTCCAAGACCAAAGTAACCAAAGACTATATCGACGGGGCACCGAATCTTAAGCTGGTCATACGCGGCGGAGTCGGACTGGACAATGTCGATCGTGACTATGCCAAGGAGAAGGGGATAATCGTGCACAATACCGCGGCGGCATCATCGATCGCGGTGGCGGAGCTGGCGTTTGCAATGATGATCGCCCTTCCGAATCATGTTTCCCGCGCCGACAGTTCCATGCATGAAGGCCAGTGGCTGAAGAAGGAATTGAAGCGAACGGAGCTTTATAAAAAGACGCTGGGTATTATGGGCATGGGTCGAATCGGTTCCGAGGTCGCCAAGCGCGCCCAGGCATTTGGGATGAAGGTGCTGGCGTATGACCCGTATGTCAAGACCAGCGATCTGGCCGAAATGAAAACCGAATTGAAGGACATGCTGGGTATGTCGGATTATGTGTCGCTGAATATGCCGCTGACCGACGAAACCAAGGGGATTCTGAACGAGAGCACCCTGGCGTCCTGCAAGGATGGTGCGTATATCGTCAACACCGGGCGCGGAAAATGCGTGGCTGAAGAGGATATGGTCAAAGCACTCAAGTCCGGCAAGCTGGCGGGATTCGCGACCGACGTCTGGTATTCCGACCCGCCGGAAAATTCGCCGCTGATGGACGCGCCGAATGTTCTCATGGCCCCGCATATCGGAGCTTCGACCAAGGAAAACCTGCTTCGTATCGGTGACATTATTGACGAGTTGATCGGGGAGTATGTCAAGAAATAAGGCATAATCTGATAATATGAAATGAGGTTATATTATGGGACGCGTATTCAATTTTAATCCGGGACCATCCACACTCCCGCTGGACGTGCTGAAAATCGTCCAGGAGGAACTGCTCGACTATCGCGGGACGGGGATGTCGATTATCGAGAGTTCGCACCGGTCACCGGAATACGATGAAGTCAACGAGTCGGCGATGGCCCTGGCTCGCGAGCTGTTCGGACTCGGTGATGATTATCATGTATTGTTTATGACCGGCGGAGCATCATCGCAATTCGCCTTTATTCCTCTGAACTTCCTGAACGACGGGCAGGTTGGTGCCTATGTCGATACCGGAACCTGGTCGGCCAAGGCGATCAAGGAAGCCAATATCATTGGGAAGGCCGAGATCATTGCGTCGTCGAAGGATGGCGATTATAAATTCATCCCGAAGATGAGTGAAATCAAGGTTTCGAACAACGCGGCTTATCTGCATATTACGTCGAACAACACCATCAAGGGAACGCAGTATCATGAATGGCCGGATGCCGGCAGTGTGCCGTTGATCTGTGACATGTCCTCTGATATCGGCTCGCGGGTGATCGATTACAAGAAATTCTCGCTGATATATGCCGGGGCGCAGAAGAATCTCGGTCCATCGGGCGTGACGCTGGTGATGATTCGCGACGAATTATTGCAGAAGAGCAAGGACGGTCTGCCGAGTATGTTCAGCTACAAGACCTATGCCGATAAGAAGTCGCTGTACAACACGCCGCCGTCGCTTTGTGTCTATATCATGAAACTGGTGTTTGAGTGGATTAAAAACCAGGGTGGTATCGCGGCCGTGGAGAAGGTTAATTGCGCCAAGAAGGACGCAATTTACAAGGTGATCGACGGTAATCCCGATTACTACAAGGGCACGGTTCAACCGGACAGTCGGAGCTGGATGAATATCACGCTTCGCCTGCCCAGTGAAGACCTGGAGAAAAAGTTCATCGCCGATGCCAAGGCGGCCGGATTCGTGGGCCTGAAGGGTCATCGCTCGGTCGGTGGGGTGCGGGTGTCATTATACAATGCCCTGCCGCTGGAAGGCGCGCAGAAACTGGCGACGTTCATGACCGATTTCATGGGCAAGAACAAGTAGGATCAGTATTTGTCTGATTGATATGAGCCGGGATGGTTACTCATCCCGGCTTTTTTACAGGGCGAAGTATTCCTCAAGCAGGTAATAGTTCATTCGGCCTTCGAGATTCATGCTTTCGATTGCATCGCGGTCGAGGGTGTTATCCCGGTTCATTTTTATAAAATCAAATGATTCATATTCACAAGAGGGACCGGTTATGCCATTGAGGCGCCTGACCAGTTTATCGCGGTCGAGGTCAATCCGAATCAGGCAGAATACCTGGTGATGTTCGCCGCGGAGGATTTCGCGGGCACAGGCCAGGGGAATGATCGTGTATTCACCGCGATGTAAACCGATTTCTTCTTGTATTTCCTGCGCCAGCGCGGATTGGAGCAAATCGTACAAGTTATTATATTTCTCAGAATAATCGACCCCGCCGGAAACCGACGGGCCAAAGCTTGACTCAAGTGAGGCCAATTTCCCGGAGCGTTTGACACGAAGCAGGGCCGGTGTCGATTGATTGTCCAGCAACACCATCCCACAGACGCCGAGGCAGGCGGCCAGGGGATTGTCGGCAATGCTGTTTGAGGGGCAGGTTTGTTTGCAGTATTCACGCAGGGTCCCGCCGTGATTTGCAAACAGATCGTGTTCAAGGTCGAGCGCGAAACAGCTTCCGGCAAACCGGCCATATTCGGTTGGTTGAACGGTGATTGACGGTTGATGGTCATGCGGTCGAAAGTCGGCTATTTTCATGGCAAGGGGGCCATCGTACAGACGGCCTTCGGCCCGCAGTCGTTTTTCGATTTCGAGAGCGAATTCTTTTATTCTGGCGTCGGTGATTTGATAAGGCCGAGGATTGTACTTAATCTTTATATCAGCCGGAGAAATAGTTCCGTCGCCAAAGAAGCGGACAATGTCGATGTAGAATGATTCATGAGCCCGGTTGCGGCCAACCAGGCGGGCCGAGGGATTGTCATAGTACCGTTGTGTAAAGTCCGGAAGGCGATTCGGGTCGAGCAAGGGCATGTGACGACGCTCTCTGGCTATATAATAGTGCGGTTCATAGTGTTAATTTTGTCTCGGATATCTTTGCCGGCGGTTTCATGGCCGGGCTTGCCGGCCAGAGCGAACATGGCCTTTTTGTATGCTTCCACCCCCGGTTGAATAAACGGATTATGTCCGGCGAGGTATCCCGACAGCGCTACCGAGCGTTCCATCAGGTAGTAGAACTGCCCGATGTTAAAGGCATTGCGCCGCGGAATGGTGAGGGTCAGGTTTGGAACGCCGCCCCGGAAATGGGCGTAGGCGGGACCATCGATAACCAGGGTGTTAACATCGTTCATGGTTCTGCCGGCATCGGTAAGATAATTCAGATTATCGAGGTTGTCAGGATCAGAGGGGATGGCGACGGTGGTATTGCATTCCTGGAGTTTAAGAAAGGTTTCGATGATGTTGCGTTCGCCGTCTTGCACCATCTGGCCATTGGCATGCAGTTTTTCGGAATACATCGACGGGGAGACCCACATGCCGAATCCACGATGTCCCTCGCTTTCGGGGAAGAGTTGTTCCATCCAGCGGGTGAGTTGATAGATCGCCGAGGAGTTGGTTGCGACAACCTCGATTTTCTTGCCCTTTCGGTGTGCAAGGTGTCTGATGGCGGCGTGCACCAGCGCGGGATTGGTCCAGAAATCATCGGAATCGGTGCGCTGTTTCATGTGGCGAAAGCCGGCCACGAACTCATAGATATTTACTCCGGCCATTGCCAGCCCGACCAGACCAACGTCGGTTAGCACGGAAAATCGTCCGCCGACGTTGTCCGGGACGATGAATGAGGTGTAGTTTTTTTGCGTGGTCAGTTCGCGAAGAGCGCCTTTATTCTTGTCGGTGGTGGCGATGATATAGTCAGCGGCTTTGGCGCCATTTTTCTTTTCAAGCATGGCGCGCAGGATGCGAAAGGCGATAGCGGTTTCAGTGGTGGTGCCTGATTTGGAGATTACGTTCAGTCCGACGCGTTTGCCTTTGAGCAGGTCAAGGGTGTCTGCGAAAAAGTCGGGGTCGGTGTTCTGGCCGAGAAAATAGACTTCAGGAAAATTGCCGCGCTGTTCGCGCGAGAGTTGATTGAACCAGGTGTGCGATAGGGCCTTGAAGGTCGCCTCAATACCGAGATACGAGCCGCCGATTCCGAGCGAGACGAAGGCGTCGATTTTGTTCGCCAGTTGGCCGGTGACAGATGTTATCTCATCGAGATGATCAATGGTGATTTCATCGGGCAGTGACTGCCAGCCAAGCATGGGCATATCGCCATCTTTGCAATCACCCTCGCCGTTTTTGAGCATGGTGTGTGGTGTGATAACCTCAGGCGCAAAGGTCTCGAGTTCATCGCGTGAGATAAACGGGATTTCATTGGAGGGATTGATTATGTAAGAGATATCCAGAGAGAGTTGATTGTTTTGAATAAACCGGCTATCGGGATTGAATAGCTCACGTTTTTTGGTTTGTCCGTTCATAATTGCTTGCGGCATAATTCTATCCTCGGGTTCCATTAATAACTTTACGGGCAAGCTATGGAATGGGCGGGAGGGAGGCAAGGAAGAAATGCGCCGGCAGAATAATGCCGGTAGTTGATTTAGTCGCAAATTAAGGGCTTTACGCGGATATAGGCAACTACTTATATCTGGCAATTCGGGATTATTTCGGCGATTCAGGATTTTTAGGAAAAAATCCTCTTGACTGGACGTTCATATGCCGATATATTGCATAAAACGCAGAAATTCCAGAAAGTGCATAAATGGCGGATAATTTGAAAAATAAGGATTTTTTGACCACATCTGAAGCCGCCAGGCTATTATCGGTGTCTCCCGACACGGTTTTGAAATGGGTAAAGGCTGGGAAAATCAAGTCTCGCCGAACGCTTGGAGGGCATTTTCGCATTCCGACCGCGGCGCTTGATGTTCCATCGGGAGAGGAGAAGTCAGGGATTGCGGGGGTGGTTCGGTCTAACGACGATTTTGTTTATTGCTGGGAATACTTGGCCAGAGATGGCGAAATCAAGCCGGAATGCCACGAGTGCATCACTTTTCGATCACGCTCGCAACGTTGTTATGAACTCCGTGATTTGCCGGAGGGATTTGGGTGTTTGGCGATGCAATGTGCGGATCAATGTGAGGATTGCGAGTATTACCGGCTGGTTCAGGGATCGTTGATCAATATCCTAATTTTATCGGAGAGCGGTCATATGGGGCAGGATGGCGATGCCGGTGATCAGGACAACGAGTTTAATATCAAATATGTTTCAGATGAGTATGAAATGGCTTCCACCATCCAGTCATTTCGGCCCGATTATATCGTAATCGATTGTGGGATCGGCAAGAAACGAACGGCGTCATTGTGTACAAATCTGTTTAATGATGCCCGTATGCCCGTTGCGAGAATAATCCTGTCTTCAAAATCGCGGGATTTATCGGAATATTGCGATAAGGATGTATTTGGCTGGATACGCAAGCCAATATCCATATCACGGCTTAGAAGCTGTATCAAAAGCGTTCCCGGCAGGGGACAATCAAACCACTAATTCGAAAGGCTGCCATGACAGATATGGTACAAATCAAAGGAACCTCGGTGCAGGTCATAAAAGGGGACATTACGGACCTGGATATACCGGCATTCGTGTTCTATGCCCGGGAGGATCTCAAGCTCGGTTCCGGTTTTGGAACAGCAATTACAGTTAGAGGTGGTCAATCGATACAGGAGGAGCTGGATTCCCTGGCTCCCGCAAATACAACCGATGTCGTTGTAAGTGGCGCCGGAGAATTAAAGGCTGACTGTATTTTCCATGCGGTCGGTCCGAAGTTCCAGGAGGAAGAGACCGCCACGAAGCTGAAAGCGACCATACGCAATGTATTCAAGACCGCCGACGCGAAAGGTGTCAGATCGCTGGCAATGCCTCCAATGGGTGCGGGCTTTTATGGGGTACCTCTGGAAGAATGTGCGGAAATTACCTTGAGCACTATTCGAGAATATCTGGGTGACGGATCAAAACTGGAGAAAATAGTCATTTGTGCTCTGGACAACCGTGAATTTAAGCCGTTCGCCAGCCGGCTTGGCGAATTAAACCCGGCGTAAGGAGGTGCCATGATCGATTTGAGTTTCGCAAAAGGCATAATGCATGACGCCGCTCTGGCAATAATGATAACGGTTTATATCATCAGGCTGGTATGGCTGATGCGGTTTAAGGCTGGCCGGGAGCGACAGGCACCGACCGGATCAGGAAAAGCAAACGCGGTCAGGAAGAACTATATTTATTCATGGGGAAATATCGCCATGCCCTGGGCGATGGAGAGTACCCGAACGAAATTACTTTTGTATATGCAGTTCGCAATATTCCATCTTGGTGTTGTCGCCGCGATTGCCCTGTTGTTCACGATTGCGTGGGGATATGGTGACTCGCCGTTGCCAAAAAGTCTGGCATTGCTGTTTCGTGCTTCTATCGGAGCCGCGTTTATCATTGGGGTGATGCGCATAATCCGTCGCGTTTCGAGCAGGTATATACGGGCAATCAGTTCGCCGGATGATCACTTCTCCCTGTGGCTTCTGACGATTTGGTTCGCCTTTGCTTATCTGGCCGCTCCCAATGATACGATGGGGGGGACATGGCACTTGACCGCCTTTTTTGTGATGGGATCGTTTTTTCTAGTATATGTTCCGTTTTCCAAGATATCCCATTATTTGTACTATCCTTTTACCCGTTATTATCTCGGCAAAACACTGGGGAGGCGTGGTGTCTATCCCATCAATACAATCAGCAGAACGGCCGACTAAATCAGGAGTTACGCATGTCCAGCAAGACAAGATCATATAAAGCCCAGAAAGTCATCGAGAGGATGGGGCGAAAGCTCAATCGGCAGATCGTGGGATCGCTCACCGCCTGTGTGCACTGTGGCAACTGTATAGAGTCCTGCCATTACGTGCTGGCCAATCCGGACGACCCGACGTATGCACCGCCGTTCAAGGCCGACAAGATTCGCACTCTTTTCAAGCGTCATTATGATTGGACAGGCCGGGTAGTTCCCTGGTGGGTTAAGGCGAAGTCGCTATATACCGACCGGGAACTCGAGGAACTCAAGGATGTTGTTTTCGGAAAGTGCACCAATTGCCGGCGGTGTACGATCAACTGTCCCATGGGGGTCGATATGGCGACATTCAACCGCATGGCGCGTGGCCTTCTGGTTTCGGTTGGTGTTATGCCGGAGGGAGTGGCGGTCGTTTCCAAAGACCAGTGGGAAATAGGCAACCAGATGGGGGTTCTGAAGGAAGATTATATCGACACCCTGGAATGGCTCTCCGAGGAGTTGGAAATAGAGTACGGCCCGAATTTCGTGATCCCGATTGACAAGCAAAATGCGGACATGGTCTACTCCATCAATCCGCGTGAAGTCAAGTATGATCCGCGAACAATTTCGGATGCGGCAATGATTTTCGGAGCCGCCGGGGCTGACTGGACCATGCCCTCGGAAGGCTGGGATATGACCAATTTCGGCTTGTTTTCGGGTGATGATGATCTTGGTGGCGCTGTCGCCAGGCGATTGTACGAGAAGGTGGAGGAACTTGAAGGCGGTAAACTGGTCATTTCGGAATGCGGCCATGGTTACCGTTCCACGCGTTGCGAAGGCCAGAACTGGGCCCAGATGGATATCAACTTTGAAATGGAAAGCATGGTCGAAACCATGCTTCGCTTCATATACTCAGAGAAAATCAAAATAGACAAAACCAAGAACGCCGAGCCGGTAACATTCCATGATTCGTGCAATTACGCCCGAAGTTGCGGCATGACCGAAGAGCCTCGGGAGTTGTTAAATCTGCTCTGTACGGATTTTCGGGAAATGTATCCCAATCGCGCCGAAAATTACTGTTGTACCGGAGGCGGTGGCGCCATGTCGATGTCGGAGTATACGCCGCAACGTCTCAAATCAGCCAAAGTAAAGGCTGATCAACTGCGTGCCACAGGCGCCAAATATGTCGTTACCACCTGTCACAATTGTGTCGATGGGCTCACCGATCTGATCAAGCATTATCAGCTTGACATGAAGGTGATCCAGCTGGTAAATCTGGCGGCCAATGCGCTGGTGATCGAAAAGCCGGCAAAGGTTGCCGAGCCGGTTGCGGCCGAAAATGTCGCCGTGGCGGTTTCGTCGGTCGACACCCCCGCGATTTCCTCCGACGGTTTTCTGGAGGGACGTCGGATCCTGATTGCCGATGACGAACCGGACTTTGTCACCTTTGTCGCGGCAGTTTTGGAAGATCATGGCGCAACGGTGATCGAGGCCTATGACGGCGATCAGGCGATGGAACTGGCGCGCAAGCACAAGCCGGATATGATGACACTTGACATCACCATGCCGGGCAAGTCCGGGGTGGAAGTTTTCGAACTCCTGCGTAGTGATCCTGAATTGAAGCGGATTCCGGTTTGTGTTATCACCGGCCAGCCGGAGTTGCGCAAACTCATTTATGAAAGAACGGTTCTGCCGCCGGAAGGCTATGTTGACAAGCCGATCGATGAAGAAAGCCTGCTTGTGAACATCAGAAAAATTCTCAGATCGAAGGAAGAAGCGAAGAAAGAATAGTCATACTCATGAACCATGACATTTATCAAAAATATTTCGAGGCGATGCCGTGTTTCCTGACGGTTCAGGATCGAAATTTCCGAATAATCGATGCCAATCGTCGCTTTGTCGATAATTTCGGAGAGTACCACGATCGCTTCTGTTTTCAAGTGTACAAGCATCGTCCTGAAAAATGCGAAATATGCCCGGTAGAACTGACATTTCGCGATGGTCGCAGGCATTCCAGCGAGGAGTTGGTACGAACCATTGACAACCATGAGGTTTCGGTCATTGTCTACACCATGCCCATTTACGATGATGATGGCAATATCACGGCTGTTATGGAAATGTCGACTGATATAACGGCAATCAAAACACTCCAAAACCAACTTCGCGAAAGCCAGGAAAAGTACCGTCTCTTGTTCGAAGAGGTTCCCTGTTACATATCGATTCAGGATCAACATCTCAGTATAGTCGACGCCAATCGAATGCACCGCGAAACATTCGGGACATCTTACGGCAGTAAATGCTACGAAGTATACAAGCATCGCGAAAAGGAATGTATGCCTTGTGCGGTGCGGGAGACATTCAAGGACGGATTAATCCGCACGCATGAGGAAGTCGTTACTTCACAGGAGAATCAACAGATTAATGTTCTGGTCAGTACGGCCCCGATCTGCAACGCCGGAGGGGAGATCGAGAAGGTAGTTGAGATGAGCACCGATATCACCCGGATCAGGCAATTGCAGGACAAATTAAGCTCGGTGGGATTGTTGATAGGAACCATATCGCATGGCATAAAGGGGCTCCTGAACAGCCTCGACGGCGGGATATACCTGATCAATTCCGGGATGGGCAAGGATGACCGGGTGAGAGTGGACAAGGGGTGGGATATCGTGCAACGCAATATCCGTCGGATTCGATCGATGGTAATGGATATCTTGTACTACGCGAAGGACCGTGAACCTGATTATGAAATTTTGTCAGCGCCGGAAATGCTGACAGCCATGCATGATGCAATGAAGGACCGTGCCCGAAGACTGAATATCGACCTGACGTGTGAAGCCCCCGATGAGGTGGGTGAATTCGAAGCCGATCGTCAAGCGATGCGTTCGCTTCTGGTCAACCTGATCGAGAACTCCATTGATGCCTGCCGAATCGACTCTTCGAAGGAAAACCACCGGATTAATATCAGAGTCGGGAGTGATTCGGGTAAGATTGTATTTGAAGTGAGTGATGATGGTATCGGGATGGATCGGGAAACGCGGGAAAAGGCTTTCAGCCTGTTTTTCTCGTCAAAGGGAGCAGGTGGCACGGGCCTGGGGCTTTTCATTTCAAATAAAATTGCACTTGTTCATGGCGGGAGTATCAGGATTGAGTCGGAAGTTAACAAGGGCGCGCATTTTTGGGTGGAGATTCCTCGTCGACGGCCCGAATCGAAATTAAGTCTGGAAAAAAAGAGATTGGAAATGGAGGGATAGAGTATGTCGGATGCCCAAAAAATACTGATTATTGAAGACGAACCGGACATGGTCGAATGGCTCAAAGCTTTCCTTGAAGACAATAATTACGTGACCATAAGTGCACCCAATGGCGAAGATGGTTTTACTCTGGCGAAGTCCGACAAACCGGATTTGATAACGCTTGACATCTCAATGGACAAACAATCTGGAATAAAGTGTTACCGGAATCTCTGTGACTCGGCCGAGACAAAAGATATACCGGTTATCATGGTTACCGGTGTGGCGACCGAATTTAAACGATTTATTGAGACCCGCAAACAGGTTCCTCCACCGGCGGGATATTTCGAGAAACCGGTAGAGCGTGATGAATTGCTGAAGAAGGTAAAAGATCTTATTGGTTGAATATGGTCAGGTTTGGCCCGGTTTATGTTGGATTTCCGATAATGCTTTTGTCAAGGATTGTCTTGCTGGATTACAAAATATACTGGGGGAGAGATTTGAACTCTCGACCCCTAGATCCACAATCTAGTGCTCTAACCAACTGAGCTACCCCAGCATATTTGAAGCCTTAATATATATTCTGAAATCGGACATTTGTCAAGGCAATTGAGCGAAATCAGTCAGTCATAAACATCTTATATCATAACGCCAATTGAACGAAGTCGGTCAGTGGCCGATCGCCCCCGATGCCGCGCTCTTGATCGCTTCCAGCATTTGATATCCCTCGGCATAGTCAGGATTGATTCGCAGGCCCCGTTCGATGTAATAATACGAGGAATCATAGTTATACACCGAGTCGAGCTGGGTAATATGGAAATATATGAAACCGATGTCAAAATAGGATGCGGAGTAAGTCGGCTCGGCGCGAATCGCTGCTTTAAACGCCACCAGGGCATGTTGCCATTGTTCCAGACGGCTGAAGGCGCGCGCAAGATTGAGGGCGTAGCCGTAGTTTCCGGGTTCCCGGGCAAAGGCGGCCTGCAAATATCTCAGGGCGGAATCGGGATGGCCCAGCACCAAATAAGCCCGACCGGCGCAGAACGACAGGTCGGTGTGGGTGCTGTCGATGGCCAGCCCGGCGCGGGCATTTGCAAGAGCATCGGGATACCGCTCCAATTCCAGTTCGGTCCGAGCGATGACATTGTGGACCCGGGCATTTTTGGCCGGCCCGGTTATCCGATTGAGCAAGTCGACGACTTTCTCCGGTTGTTCATCGTCATACCGATAATAATGCGCCAGCAGTTCGGTACAATAGCCATGTCCCTTGTCGCTGATTGCCAGCAATTGCTCGGCGCGGGCGAGTTGGCGTGCCGTTGAGGCGTTAGTCAACATCCATCCTGAGAAAAACAAAATGGAGACAGCGCCGATTGAAACCAGGCGAAATGAGTTGATATTTTTCAGGCCGCCGAAAATCGCCACGAAAAGGACAATTGTCAGGCCCAGGACACCTGCCGGGGTGGCGAACAGGTCCCAGTCGCGGGCATAGCCAAGTTTGGGATCTATCACCAGCAAAAAAAACAATGACAGGATGGCAGAAATATATAGAAATATACGCAGGTCCTGATGGTTTTTTGTTTTATCCTTACCACCGCAACCCGGAATGAATGCTATTATGGCGCCGGGACATATCAGTAGCAGTTGATTGATGATATCCAGCAAGTGAGAAAAAGACAGCATGGAATAGCCGGTGGCATACACCGGAAGCAGAAGAGAGCCGACCGAACCGATGTATTCGCCGTATTTGGCGCGAGTGCTGAGTTCCGAGATGCCCAGGATTGTCAAAACCAAAAGCACCAGGATTATCGGGATAATTTTCTCGGCGGGATGATCGGCTTTTTTCAGATTTATCCAGGCAATGACAACAAAGGCGGGGAGATAGATCACTCCGGTGAGATGAGTTGAGGCGGCAATCATGAAAAACAGGGTTGCGGGTATCATCCCATGTCCTGACAATAGAAATTTCACGGAAAACAGGATAAACAGCAGGGCCGCCGGATAAAACAGGGAGTAGGACTCGACATAGCCAAAAAACAGTTGTGAGCCGCCGAGGGATAAAAGCAGGGTTTTAACAACAAGCCCGGAGTTGCCATCAAGCGGCGGTGGCAGGGTGATCAATCCGATGATCACACAAAACGCCGTGCCGCACAGAACGCTGAATATTATATAGGTTGATTCGGCGCCTGTACTTCCGAACAGATTGAGAGCTTTGTACAGCATGACGTGCAGAAAAAAATCGAGCGGTTCGGTGTGAAGCGTGCCGACGCCCTTTTCAACCTGGAAGATGCGCATGTACCCATCGCCCAGCGAATGGACATGTACGCGTAAAAGACAAAACAGGGTTGCCGAGACGAGTGCAATGAGCAATCCGCGTCCCCATTGCGGCAGATTCATGTATGCGGCGTGCATTCTTGAAAGCACGGTCACCAGCGAGCGGGCGGTCGAAGGCAACAACACCAGGATAAACAGAATGGCAAAGGCAAGTTGTGCCCAGGTCGGGTAATACTGCAGGTGATTGAGCCCCCACATTGATCGTAACGGGACAATGCCGGTGATCACATAAATCGCGGCCAGAATTACTGCCGGCAGAACAGGTATTGGGCCGGAGCCGGTTTTTCCTGAGCGGTTTGCGATTGGTGTTGCGTCGGCATTGATCATGACTCTATGATAATAAAAAGCTCATCAAAAAAAAGCATCGATTATATAGAATTTGAAAATGGCATTCTTTTGACATTTGGCGACGGGTTGGGTATACTTGGAATTTCACCCAGACCCAGGGAGGATACGATGATAGATCGCCCGACAGCATTGTCCTTGATGGAATCGAAGGTCGCAAACAAAAATCTGCGAAAACATATTCTGGCCGTTGAGGCGGGAATGATCCGTCTGGCGGAGCATTTCGGCGAGGATGTCACATTATGGGGCCTGACCGGTCTTTTGCATGATCTGGATTATGACGTGACGGCCAAGACACCTGACCGGCATACCTTTATCACCGAGCAGTGGCTGGCCGAGTACAATCTTCCGGCGGAGATGCTGTATGCGATCCGCTGTCACCCCGGTTACGCCGAATGCAAGTCGCGTCTGGACTGGGCGCTGTATACGGTCGATCCCGCGACCGGGTTCATTGTCGCGTGCGCGTTAATGCATCCGTCGAAGCAGTTGGTTAACGTCGACGGGGAATTTATGCTGAGGCGGTTCAAGGAAAAACGGTTCGCGGCGGGTGCCCTGCGTGAGAATATGTCCGCCTGTTCGAACCTGGGGCTGGAACTGGAGCAATTCCTGCTTTTGGTGCACGAGGGGATGTCAACCATTAACGATACGCTCGGGCTTTGACAGCAAGAACTTCCATATTTCGCAAAGACGTTGTCAGCTGGTCGCTGTATGATTTTGCGAACACCATTTTTTCCATGAACATCCTGTCGCTCTATTTCAAACGCTGGGTGGTGGAGGACTTGCAGAGGGACGGACTTTATTATGACCTGGCTTATGCCGGGGCGATGTTGCTGACGGCGTTGTTGATGCCGGCGCTGGGAGCGCTATCGGATCATACCCGCAAGAAACGGTTGTTTTTGTTTTTGTGTACGGTCAGTTGTTGTGTGGCAATCGGAATCGTGCCGATTTTGCCGGAAAGCCTGATTGTCATCGTCATGCTGGCGTTTGCGATTGCGACGTTTTGCTACGAGGGGGGGATGGTTTTTTATAATGCCCTTTTGTATTCGGTGTCGGAGGGCAACGAGGCGCGCTATGTCTCAGGATTCGGAGTGGCGCTGGGGTATTTGGGTTCGATTGCCGGGATGATTCTGGTTTTGCCCTGGGTGACCGGAGAATTGTTCGGCCTGGATATCCCGTGGCATGACGCGGGCGGGAAGGATGCGTCATTTCTGCCATCGGCAGTGTTATTCATGTTGTTTGCAATTCCGGTTTTTGTCTGGGTTCGGGAAAGGCCGGAACTGGTCAAGAACCGGGGGATTCGTTTCAGGAAAGCATATGCGGAAGTATGGGAGGGGATAAAGGATACCCGGAGGTATCCGGGGGTATTACGGTTTTTGGTCGCGGATTATTTTTTCGAGGATGCGGTTGCGACGGTGATTTTGAATATCGGGATATTTTCATCGCTGGTAATCGGTTTTTCAGATGCTGAGTTGACGGTTTTTCTAATTATCTCAACGACTTTTGCAATGGTCGGGTCGATGGTAATCGGGCGCATATCGCGTCGGGTCAGCCTTAAGAAAGTCATGACAACCATAATCTGGGGATGGGTGATAACGCTTCTTCTATTTATGTTTATTGAGAATACGGTATTGATTTATTTTCTGGGGTGCCTGATTGGTATTCTCCTGGGTGGTTTGTGGACCGTATCGCGGCCGCTATTGGGGGAAATGGTGCCGCAGGATGAACTGGGGCGTTTTTTCGGGCTGTACTCTCTATCGGGGCGGGCGGCGGCGGTTATCGGTCCGATTATGTGGGGCAGTATTGTTTACCTATTCAATCCGGCACGGCCGGTGGGAGAAGCGGTGACGGAATTGCTGGGAATGACCGGTCCGGCGGCGGACAAACTTCCCTACCGCCTGGCCGTATTATCACTGTTGATCATGATGGTCATCGGCCTGGTGATTTTCAGAAAGTTACCGGAGCGAAAGGCGGAAGGATAGTGGTATGAAGAAAGTCGGCGATTACTATGAATACACCGGATGCATTCATCTGCATACAACCGATTCCGACGGAACCAAGACGGTCGATGAAGTGACAGAGATCGCCTCGGGACTCGGTCTTGATTATCTCATGGTAACCGATCATATGACTCTGCGGGCGCGCAATGACGGTCAGGAGGGATTTTACAACGGGACGCTACTGCTGATAGGATATGAGCACAATGATCTGGAAGATTGCAATCACTACCTGATGTTTGAGACTCGCGAAGTTCTTCCTGCCGATATGACGCCTCAGGATTATGTGGAGGAGGGGCGCAGGCAAGGGGCGCTGGGAATTATTGCGCATCCGGATGAGATCCGTCCCCGACTCGGCAAGTATCCGTCATATCCGTGGCTGGCGTGGGATGTCGAGGAATTCGACGGGATTGAAATCTGGAATCAGATGTCGGAATGGATGGAGAATCTAAAGCCATATAACCAGATAATCATGGCGTTTTCGCCGCGCCGGATTCTTAAAGCGCCGACCAATCGCGTTTTGTCGAAGTGGGACGAGCTGAATATGACGCGCAAAGTATTGGGGATCGGGGCGATTGACGCGCATGGTTTTCCCTATAAAATCGGCCCGTTTACGATTACCATTTTCCCGTATAAGGTGCAATTTCAATCGATTCGGACGCATTTGCTGTTGCCGGAGGAACTTTCGGGCGATCTCAGGGAGGCCCGACGACAGGTGTATGCGGCGTTGCGTGACTGCCGGGCTTATGTCTCGAATTATCGGCGTGGGGATGCATCGGGGTTTGAATTTTACGCGCAACGGGGCTCCGATATGATGGTCAGCGGAGGATCTCTTGACGGTTATGCCGACGTCCGGCTAGTGGTAAAAACGCCGGAGCGGGCATCAATCAGCCTGATTCGGAACGGGCAGGCAATTTTGCGCAGTCATGGAACATCACTGGAGTGCCGCCCCCAGCAGAACGGGATTTACCGGGTGGAGGTCAAAAAGAAGCAAAAAGGTTGGATTTACTCCAATCACATACGGATCGGTATCTGACTGAGGCTTATACGTTAGGGACATTTGGCCCCAATGGGTCTTGTTAAAATATTCACAAATTATTGTTGACTTGATTGCGGTTTGTCTCTATATATGGACAACTAATTTGGTATAGGATTGGGGTATGGAACACTTTAGTACCTTTTTCCCGATATTTTTTCTATTTGCATTTGCGGTATTTCTGGCCGGCGTGTTCATTTTGCTGTCGGTTTTATTCGGTCGCAAAACGAAAGGCGGGGTTAAAGGTGATCCATATGAAAGTGGCATCAAACCGGTGGGGACAACGCTGGAGCGATTTCCGGTGCGGTTCTACCTGGTAGCGTTATTGTTTATCATTTTTGACATTGAAGTGGTGTTCCTGTATCCCTGGGCGGTTATTTACGACAAACTGGGAATGTTTGGATTTGTGGAGATGCTGGTTTTTGTGGTAATTCTTCTGGTTGGCTATTTTTACATACTTGGTAAGGGAGCATTGAAATGGGACTAGAAGAGAAAATTCCCGATTCAATAGCCTTGACGACACTTGAAAAAATGGTGGGTTGGGCGCGCAAGCGGTCGATGTGGCCGCTGGGTTTTGGTCTGGCCTGTTGTGCGATAGAAATGATGTCGACGTTTATGTCACATTATGACCTGGCTCGTTTCGGAATGGAAGTGATGCGGCCCTCGCCGCGCCAGGCCGATCTGATGATTGTTTCGGGTCGGGTTTCGACCAAGATGGCGCCGGTGTTGAAGCGGTTATATGACCAGATGCCCAATCCCAAGTGGGTGATTGCGATGGGGGCATGTGCCTCCTGTGGCGGGGTTTTTAACAACTACGCCATCGTGCAGGGGGTGGATCGGGTGGTTCCGGTTGATATGTATATCCCGGGATGTCCGCCACGACCGGAGCAGTTGATTGAGGGGATCCTCAAATTGCACGCCAAAGTGGAAAAAGAAAGACTGTTCGAACGTAAAGAGACCAAATCCAAGAAATAGATAATGAAATTAGGCAAACAGGGTTTGCTTTTAAGAGCGGATTGCAAATAAAGGTACAGCGAATAACATGGAAGAGAAGCTGAGACATTTTTTTGAAAGCAATTTCAAAGATGCGGTAGTTCGCGAGGATTTCTTTCGTGATCAGCTTTCCTTTTATGTTCGCAAGGAATACCTTTTTGATATATGTGAGGCGCTTTTAAACGATGAAGCGCTGGGTTTCAAATTCCTGTCCGATATCTGCGCATTGGACTGGCTGGGTGACGCGGAGGAGAGGGACGGCCGGTTTGAGGTCGTTTACAATTTCTTCTCACTCAAGCACAAGTATCGTTTCTTTGTCAAGGTTCGGCTGGATGGCGATAAGCCCGAGATCGATTCGATTACGTCGCTGTGGCAGACCGCCAACTGGCTGGAGCGGGAAGTGTACGATTTAATGGGAGTGATGTTTACCGGTCATCCCGATTTGCGCAAAATAATGACGCCGGATGATCTCGAAGGGCATCCCCATCGCAAGGACTTTCCGTTGACATATGAAATGCCGCAGTTTTCACACAATAAAAATGAGCCGCCCGAGGTAATCAAGTGAGCGAGCAGACGCAGGAAAGACGGACAATGAATCTCAACATGGGGCCGCAACACCCGGCGACCCATGGTGTCCTGCGCGTGGAACTTGAGCTTGATGGTGAAACGGTGGTCAAGGCGACACCGCATGTTGGTTATTTACATACCGGTATCGAGAAGACCGCGGAATCGAAATTGTATTATAAAGTAATCCCGATGACGGACCGGATGGATTATCTGGCGCCGATGTCGAACAACCTGGGGTATTGCCTGGCGGTGGAAAAACTACTGGGAATCGAGGTGCCCGAGAAGGTTGAATTCGCGCGGGTTTGCCTGACGGAGTTAACGCGGGTTAAGTCGCATTTGGTCTGGGTCGGGACGCACGCGATGGATATCGGGGCATTGTCGATGTCGTTGTATGGTTTCCGAGAGCGTGAGTCGATTATCGACGTTTATGAGGCGGTCTCGGGGCAGAGAATGATGTCGACCTATTTCCGTATCGGTGGACTGGCCAAGGAACTGCCTGACGATTTCGATCGGTTGGTACGCAAGGCGGTCAAGGATGTTCGGGGTGGGTTGGTCGATTACGAGAGATTATTGAACGACAACATGATCTTTCGCGGTCGGACGATAAATGTCGCCAAAATTTCGGCGGAAGATGCGATTAATTTCGGTTTGACCGGGCCGATCCTGCGGGGGAGCGGAATCAATTACGACATTCGCAAGACCAATCCATACAGCGGCTATGAAAAATTCGATTTTGAAGTCCCGCTGGGCAGGAACGGCGACGTGTATGATCGTTTCCTGGTGCGTTGTGAGGAGATGAAGCAATCGCTCAGGATTGTCGAGCAGGCGCTTGACGGCATGCCGGAAGGGCCGTACCGTGCCCATGTGCCGGGGGTGGTACTTCCACCCAAAGAGGACGTGTTGAGCAAGATGGAATCGTTGATATTCCATTTCAAGATAATCACCGAGGGATTCAAACCCCCACGGGGGGCGGTGTATCAGGCGATTGAGGCTCCCAAGGGTGAGCTGGGATTTTATATTTCATCGGATGGATCGACCCGGCCGCATCGGATGCGGGTCCGTCCGCCGAGTTTTGTCAATCTTTCGGCTTTGCCGAAACTGGTTGAGGGGGGCCTGGTGGCGGATGTCATCGCCGCGATCGGATCGATTGATATTGTACTGGGTGAGGTAGATCGATGATTTTGAATGATGCATCGGTGGCTGAAATCAGGGAGAAGATGGTACGGTATCCGCAACGGAAATCGGCCATTTTGCCGGCGTTGACGGTTGCCTATCATCAGGTGGGACATTTGAACGGCGACATTTATAATGAGATCTCCACCATAATCGAGATCCCGGCGGTCGAGATCGCCGAGGCGGCAAGTTTTTACACGATGTTTCCGAAGCACCCGGTGGGCAAGTACCTGATCCAGGTCTGTCACAATATCAGTTGCGCCCTGCTGGGCGCGGACAGCCTGGTGCATTATCTGGAAGAAAAGCTCGGTATCAAGAAGGGTGAGACGACGCCGGACAACCTGTTTACGCTGATAACGGTGGAATGTCTCGGTAGTTGTGCGTCGGCCCCGATGATGCAAATCAACGACCGGTATTATGAACACCTGACCCGTGAGAAGGTGGATGCCATTCTGGACGAATTGAGAAAACAGGCGTAATATGGAAAAGAAAGTCCTGTTCAAATATATCGATGATCCCGCACAGTTGACGGTGGGAACATATGTTTCGCACGGCGGCTACCAGGCCTGGGAGAAGGTGCTCAAGGAGATGAAGCCGGCGGAGGTGATCGACGAGGTCAAGAAGTCGGGTTTGCGGGGGCGCGGCGGAGCGGGATTCCCGGCCGGGTTGAAATGGAGCTTTGTGCCCAAGGACAATCCCAAGCCGCGGTATTTGATCTGCAACGCTGACGAGTCCGAACCGGGAACCTGCAAGGACCGGGTGCTGATGGAGCATGATCCGCACGGCGTCATCGAGGGCATGGCGATTGCCTCGTATGCCATTGGCAGTCATCTCTGTTTTATCTATATTCGCGGGGAATTCGGTGGGCCGATTCGGTGTATGGAACAGGCGGTTAAAGAGGCATATGAGAAGGGTTATCTCGGCAAGAACGTATTCGGGTCGGGCTATGACCTCGATTTGATCGTGCACACGGGTGGCGGTGCCTATATCTGTGGCGAGGAGACGGCCTTGCTGAACTCGCTGGAAGGCGAACGCGGGATGTCGCGGATTCGTCCGCCATTCCCGGCGGTTGAGGGCCTGTATGCCTGCCCGACGGTGGTTAACAATGTTGAGACGCTGGCCAGCGTTCCGCACATTATCAATCATGGGGCGGAGTGGTACACCTCGATGGGAACGGAGAAGTCCTCCGGGACGAAGATTTTCTCGCTGTCCGGCCATGTCAACAAGCCGGGTAATTATGAACTTGAGATGGGGACGCCGTTGTCTTATTTGATAAACGATTTGGGTGGCGGGATCAAAGACGGATTGAAGCTTAAGGCGGTGATCCCGGGGGGATCATCGACACCGTTTCTTCTTCCCGATCAGATTGACACGAAGCTTGATTATGAATCAATCGCCGAAGCCGGGTCCATGTTGGGTTCGGGGGGAGTGATTGTCTTTCACGAGAAGACCTGTATTGTCTGGGTGATCGAACGGTTGATACATTTCTACCGCCATGAATCATGCGGTAAATGCACGCCATGCCGGGAGGGAACCGGCTGGCTGGAGCGGTTAATCTCGCGCATCGAGCGGGGTGAGGGCAAGCCCGGCGATCTGGAAAAGATAGAAAGTATTTGCGACAATATCCTGGGGCGGACGATCTGTCCGCTGGGTGATGCCGCGGTAATGCCGATTCAATCGGCGCTGAAGCTATTCCGCGACGAATGGCAGTACCATATTGACAACAAGCGTTGTTCGGTGAAATCGGAGTTTGCATTCGAATGAGTTCGACTGACGACAACAAGGTTACGTTAACCATCGACGGTCGCGAAGTGACGGTTCCCAAGGGCACGACGGTGCTTGAGGCGGCGCAGTCAATCGGGATTGAAATTCCGACATTCTGCTGGCATCCAAAGCTGAAATCGGTTGGTGCCTGCCGGATGTGCTATGTTGAGATTGAGAAAATGCCGAAACTGGCGGTATCCTGTGCGACGGAGGCAATGCCGGGGATGGTGGTGCACACCGATTCTGACCTGGTCAAGCAGGGCCGGAAGGCGGTTTTGGAATTCATCCTGCTCAATCATCCGCTGGACTGTCCCACCTGTGACAAGGGCGGGGAGTGCGACCTGCAGGATCACACGTTTGCGCATGGGATTGACGACTCGCGTTTTGATTTTGACAAGTATCGTTACGTCCGTAATAAAAAGTCGACTTTTGATGATTACCGTCTCGGCCCTGAAATCATCCGAAATCAAAATCGGTGCATCCTTTGTTACAAGTGTGTCCGAGCCAACAAGGAAATCTTCGGCGAATATGATTTAGGAGCATTCCAGCGCGGTAATATCACGGAAATCGATACCGCGCCGGGGCAGGCGGTGGATTCGGTTTATTCGGGCAACCTGGTAGAGATTTGCCCAGTCGGGGCGTTGACCAATACCGATTGGCGGTATAAAGTTCGGGTGTGGAAAACGCAGACGGTTGATTCGATCTGTCAGTATTGTGCCGACGGTTGCAATCTCAAGCTTTGGAAAGACCGTCAGAATATTTACCGGGCGACCTCGCGTCGCAATGACGCCATCGACGAGGGATGGATTTGCAATCGGGGGCGTTACGGATACCAGATCACCAATGCCGAGGGACGTCTGACCGCGCCATTAATCAAACGGGGCGAGCGACAGGAGACCGCCACCTGGGACGAGGCGATTGAGTTGATTGCCGGGAAATTCAAAGATATCAAGGATAAGAAGGGTGGGGTCTGCATCGGCGGACTGGCGTACCCCGGTCTTGACAGCGCGTCGCTGTATGCTTTTTCAAAGCTGTTTCGGACTATTTTAAATTCGAATAATGTCGATTTTCGTACGGACTATAAAATGCTTCCCGAAGAGGCGGGTGATCTGTACACGCAGATTACGACGCGAAGGTTCAGCATTGCCGATATTGAAAAAGCCGACGTGGTGCTGGTGGTCGGCTGCGATTTGATCAATGAGCACCCCATCACCAATTTGCGGGTACGCAAGGCGGTGACACAGAAGAATGCGCGGCTGTTTACGCTGAATCCGTATGCAACCAAATCGGGTGACCTCTCCACTGACGAGATAGTTTATCGTGCCGGGACGGTTGAGGCGTTGATCAACGGATTGTGTGTCAGCCTGACCGAGCAGAAGCTGGCATCGGATTCGGTAGATTCCTCACGGTTGCAATCCCAGCTCGAACCAAATACGGTAGCGCAGGCGGCTGAGCTATCAGGAGTTGAGGCGGAACGTATTAGCGCGCTTGCGAAGGCTTTGGGTGAGGCGAATAATATTACGTTGATTACGGGTGAGTTGCTGACGACATCGATTACCCGCGATGCCATTACCGCGGCGATTATGAATCTGGCTTTATTATGCGGGATGGCCGATCAGGGGCAAATCGGTTTCCTGTCCAGGTATGCGAACAGCAAAGGAGCCGAAAAGCTCGGCGTGATGCCCCTTTTGAGTGAACAGATGATTGCGGAATTGAAAACTCTCTGGGGGAGTTACCCGGAACAACATGGCCTGGGAGCGGACCGGCTGATTTTGTCGGCCAAGAAAGAGGAAATCGACGCCTTGTTTGTACTGGGAAGCGACCCCATGCTCTGTTACCCCGATGGGCAGTTTGTCCGGGAGGGGATTGAAAAGCTTGATTTCCTGGTAGTGGCCGACCTGTTCGAGACCAAGACAACACAGATGGCGGACGTGGTGTTGCCATTGTCGAGCATGGCGGAACTGTCCGGTGATTTTGTCAATCTCGAAGGTACTATTCAGCATTTTGACCGGGCGATCAAGGCTTTGGGGCAATCCAAGCCCGGGTATGACATATGCACCAGAATCGCCTCGGCGCTCAAGGAACCGTTGTATGAGACGGTTGAGGATTTACACAAGGACGTGATGCATCTTTTGAAGAGAGATGACTATCCTGACATAAAGCGTGAACTGTATGAGGTCCGAACCAGTCATGAAACGGTCTCGGGTGATTATACTATCCCGCTGTTCGTGATTGACCACGCGCATCATTTCGCGCATTTAACCGAGCGCTCGAAATCGCTATCCGCGTTTTGCAGTGAAGCGCAACTTGAGATTTCACCGTCGCTGGCGGAAAAACTTCACGCCGAAGAGGGAACCCTGATTCGGGTGGAATCGGAAGTGGGGAAAGTAATTCTTCCGGTCCATATCTCGGAGCATATTGACAATGAAGTGGCAGTGGTTTCCCGGAATTTTTCGGCGAATCCGGTCAATGGATTGCAGATGCGCAAACAACGTGTAGATTATGTGAAATTAACCAGAGTTGAGGAAAAATGACACTGACCGCGCTTGCCATCATAGCGGCCGTAAAGGTCATCGTGATCATCAGTATCGTACTACTGGGAGTTGCCTATTCGACGTATCTTGAACGGCGTCTTTTGGGCATTTTGCAGCATCGGATAGGGCCGATCTATGCGGGACCATACGGATTGTTGCAACCGATAGCGGATGCCGTTAAGCTGATTTTCAAGGAAGATCTTATCCCGGACAAGGTGGAACGCGTCACGTATACGCTGGCGCCGGTCATCATGTTTATCCCGGCCCTGCTGACGTTTGCGGTTATTCCGGTGGGGGATTCCGTCACCATTATGGGTGAGCAAATCGACCTGGTTATTTCGGATTTGAATATTGGAATATTATATGTCTTTGCGATTACATCGCTGGGGATTTACGGGATCGTTCTGGCGGGATGGTCATCGGGTTCGAAGTATTCGCTTCTGGGCGGGATTCGTTCTTCGGCACAGATGATTTCATATGAAATCGCTTACGGGTTGTCCATCATCGGCGTGATCCTCATGGCGGGAACGCTGTCATTGCAGGAACTGGTAGCGCAACAGGATTCATTTTTCAACTGGTACATGTTTCGTCAGCCGCTTGGTTTTGTGCTTTTCGTGATTTGCGGAGTTGCGGAGACCAACCGCGCGCCGTTCGATCTTCCCGAGGCGGAGGCGGAATTGGTTGCGGGGTATTTGACCGAGTATTCATCCATGAAATATGCCATGTTTTTCATGGGCGAGTATGCCAACATGCTGGCCGTGTCCAGTGTTGCAACGACGATTTTCCTGGGTGGGTGGCAAGGTCCGTTTTTGCCACCGGTGCTCTGGTTTGTGATAAAAGTATTTCTATGCATGTGTGTATATATCTGGATTCGGGCAACCCTGCCTCGTTTCCGATATGATCAATTGATGAATTTCGGCTGGAAGGTGCTGTTCCCTCTGGCCTTATTGAATACGATGGTAACGGCACTGTTAAAAGTGCTTTAATTGGGGTGTGATTGTTTTGGATTTTATTCGCACAGTCTTGATCGCGCTTCCCAAGGGATTTTATACGACGCTGAAGCACCTGTTCAAGAAGCCGGTGACTCGCAAGTATCCCTTTGAGAAGCGGGAGATGGTCGCAAGGTATCGTGGCAAGCACTACCTTGAACGGTACGATGACGGGACGGAGCGTTGTGTTTGTTGCGGTCTGTGCGCGGCATCATGTCCGGCTGATGCCATCTACATGGAGGGTGCGGAGAACGAACACGGTGAGCGGTACGCGAAGGTGTATGAAATAAACCTGTTACGCTGTATTTTTTGCGGATTTTGTGAAGAGGCCTGTCCCGAGGAGGCAATTTTCCTGGGACATGACTATGAGTTTTCCAATGACAACCGAGACTCATTCATCTATACTAAAGAGGAAATGCTGGCGAATCGCCCCAAGGAGAAGCCGTTTAAGAAGATAATCAGGAAAGTGCGACGGATATTTTAGATTATGCTTGAAGTTATAATATTTTATGTCTCGGCCCTGGTGGCCATCGGCGGTGGCGTGATGATGATCGCGCAACGTAACCCGGTGGCATCGGTGTTGTATCTGATCGTATCGCTGATCGCCCAGGCGGTATTGTATATTCAATTAAGCGCGCTGTTTGTCGGCTCTTTGCTGATAATCGTTTACGCCGGCGCGATTCTGGTTCTCTTCCTGTTTGTGATCATGCTGTTGAACCTTCGGGGTGAGCATTTCGAGGGGACGGACCGCAAGATCAGCCGGGTCACCAAGTATATCATTTCCGCGGCGTTTTTCCTGGAGCTGGTTCTGATCGTCAAGGAACTGGCCCTGCCGGGCCGAACCGACGTGGTTTCGGCGCAAACGGCGACTGATTTCGGCGGGGTGGAGCCGGTGGCGGAGTTGTTATATACCAAGTATCTCTTTCCGTTCGAACTGACTTCGATTCTGCTTTTGGTGGCGGTGGTCGGTGCGGTGGTAATGGCGAAGCGTGACAAGTCCGAGAAGCAGGGGGATATCTGATGATACCGATTGCCCATTACCTGATATTGAGTGGCCTGTTGTTCGCAATCGGCGCGGCAGGTGTTATCATATCCAGAAATTTAATTGTGATGTTCATGTCCATCGAACTGATGCTAAACGCGGCCAACCTTGCGATTATCGCGTTTTCGCGTTCGCTGAACGTAATGGACGGACACGTATTTGTCTTTTTAATCATGGCCGTGGCGGCGGCGGAAGCGGCGGTAGGATTGGCAATCATCATAGCCATATTCCGTAATCGTAAAACGATCAACGCTGATCAGTTCAATTTGTTAAGGCGATAAGGCAGGCGATGAATCATTCGTTATACTTAATATTACTGTTTCCGCTGGCCGGGTTTCTGCTGAACGGCCTGCTTCTGGGACGATTGAAAAAAGGCCTGGTTTCATTTATTGCCTGCAGTTCGGTGGGGTTGTCTTTCGTCTGGGGTGCCAAAGTCTTCTTCGAATTGCTGGCGATGCCGGCAAACGCCCGGGCGATACAGGAGACGCTGTTCACGTGGATTCCGGCGGGGCAGTTCCAGGTCGATTTCTCGCTGTTGTTTGACCCGCTGTCCGCGGTGATGGTGCTGGTGGTGGCGGGGGTGAGTTTTATCATCCACATTTATTCCATCGGGTACATGCAGGACGACGAAGGGTACGGGCGTTATTTCACGTATTTGAACATGTTTGTCTTCTCGATGTTGACGCTGGTGTTGGCGGACAATTACCTGTTGATGTTTGTCGGTTGGGAGGGGGTCGGATTATGCAGTTACCTGTTGATCGGCTTCTGGTTTGAAAAACAATCGGCCAGTGACGCAGGGAAGAAAGCGTTTATAGTCAACCGTATCGGAGATTTTGGATTCCTGATCGGCCTGTTTATTATCTTCTGGCAGGTCGGCTCGTTGAACTATACAGACGTATTTGAAAAAGCCCCGTTGGTCTTTGCGGCGGGTGGCGGTTTGATTACCGCGGCGACGCTGTTGCTCTTCCTCGGCGCGACCGGCAAATCGGCACAGATTCCGCTTTTCGTCTGGTTACCGGATGCGATGGAGGGTCCGACCCCGGTATCGGCACTGATTCATGCGGCCACGATGGTGACGGCGGGGGTGTATATGATTGCGCGTTCCAATGTATTATACATGATGGCGCCAACTACGCTGGCGGTGGTGGCGATCGTGGGTCTGGGGACGGCATTGATGGCGGCGACGATTGCGCTGGCACAGAATGATATCAAGCGGGTACTGGCCTATAGTACTATCAGTCAGCTTGGCTACATGTTTGCGGCCTGCGGAGTGGCGGCCTTTACCGCTGGCATATTTCATCTGATGACCCACGCCTTTTTCAAAGCTCTTCTCTTTCTCGGTTCGGGCTCGGTGATTCACGCCATGGCGGGTCAGCAGGATATGCGATACATGGGGGGATTGAAAAAGTATCAGCCGGCGACGTTTATAACGTTTTTTATCGCGACGCTGGCCATTTCGGGGATTCCCGGATTTTCCGGGTTTTTCTCGAAGGATGAAATACTATGGAAATCGTTCTCGTCGGGTTTCGGCTCGCCGATTCTCTGGGCGGTGGGGTTGTTTACCGCAATCCTGACGGCATTTTACATGTTTCGCCTGGTGTATTTGACTTTTTACGGAGAGGGCCGGATGGATGAACACACCAAGTCGCACTTGCACGAATCACCGAAGGTCATGACAGTGCCGCTGATGGTGCTTGCGTTGCTTTCGGTAATCGGCGGTTACGTAGGTATTCCACATGTGCTCGGTGGCGTCAATCGCTTCGAGCAATTCCTGCACCCGGTTATGAAGGGATTGCATGGTGGTGGGGGAGAGGCGGGACACGCCCTGGCATCGGCAGGACACAGTGCCGGGACGGAACTGACGCTTATGATCGGTTCGGTGGGATTGATCGTGGTGGCGATCTACCTGGCTTATTATCTCTATTTGAAAAATATCGACCTGGCGGGCAGACTTCGCAACAACCTGTCAGGGGTGCATAAACTGCTTCATGGCAAGTATTTCGTGGATGAAATTTACGGGGCGCTGATTATCCGCCCGCTTATCAACGGCTCGCTTTTCCTGTGGAAGATTGTCGACGTTTTTATCATCGACGGCATTGCCAACGGGCTGGCGATATTTGTCGGCGACGTGTCCCGAGGACTGCGCCCGGCACAGACCGGCACGATGCGAACCTACGCGACCATGATACTGGCGGGAGCGGTGGTTATTATAGGATACTTTATACTCCGTTAGGCTTATGGAACAACAGATTCTGACATTGATAACTTTTTTCCCGGTCATCGGGGTGGCCTTATTGTTATTGGTGCCGAAAGAACGGGCGGACAGCATCAAGGCGCTATCGCTGATCATTGCGTTCATTACGTTTCTGCTCTCGATCATGATGTATGTCATGTTCGACCCGGTTGCCAACGGCATGCAGTTCGAGGTCAATGTCCCCTGGGTGGCCGCATTCGGCATCCATTACCATCTCGGTATCGACGGGATATCGTTATTGTTGATCATGCTGACGACGATTCTGTCGCTCATTGCTATCCTGTCATCATGGACGGCAATCAAGACCGGTGTGAAGGGGTATTATATTTCGATGCTGTTGCTCGAAACGGGTATGCTGGGAGTCTTTGTCTCGCTTGACCTGTTCTTGTTTTATGTGTTCTGGGAAGCGATGCTGGTGCCGATGTATTTCCTGATCGGTGTCTGGGGCGGTCCGCGACGCATTTACGCGGCAATCAAGTTTGTTCTGTTCACGATGTTCGGCTCACTGCTGATGCTGGTGGCGTTGTTGTACCTGTTTTTCATGTATCACGGTTACGCCGGTGAGTACAGCTTTGACCTGCTGAAAATATACGAGATGCCCATCCCACTGGGCGCCCAGACATATATGTTCCTGGCTTTTGCGCTGGCCTTTGCCATCAAGGTGCCGCTCTGGCCGTTCCATACCTGGTTGCCGGACGCGCATGTCGAGGCCCCGACCGCCGGCTCGGTTATTCTGGCCGGTGTTCTTCTGAAAATGGGGACGTACGGTTTCATACGGGTTTGTCTTCCGGTCTTTCCTGAGGCGACAATGCAATTCGTGCCATTGATATCAATCCTTGCGATTATCGGCATTATCTACGGGGCGCTGGTGGCCATGGTGCAACGAGATGTCAAATCGCTGGTGGCGTTTTCGTCGGTGTCACATCTGGGATTCGTGATGCTGGGAATGATGGCATTGAACGTGCAGGGTTTGGAAGGGTCGGTGATACAGATGATCAATCACGGCATCTCAACCGGTGCGCTATTTTTAATCGTGGGGATGATCTACGAGCGACGTCATACGCGCCTGATTGCGGATTTCGGCGGTTTGGCGAAGACGATGCCGGTGTTTTCCACGTTTTTCATGATTGTAACGCTGTCGTCGATCGGATTGCCGCTGACCAACGGATTTGTCGGTGAGTTCTTGATTTTACTGGGAACCTTCAAGGCCAACAGTACCTACGCGATTATCGCCGCGAGCGGCGTGATCCTGGCGGCCTGTTACATGCTCTGGATGTTACAGCGCGTGATATTCGGCAAGGTCACCAAGCCGGAAAACGCAAAACTGGTCGATTTGAGTATTCGTGAGCGACTGGTGTTGATCCCGCTGGTGGTGCTGATTTTCTGGATAGGTATTTATCCCAAACCGTTTCTCACGAGAATGGAGCCGGCAGTTAAGACGATTCTCAGCCTGGTGCACAAAGTTGACCGGGCGGATTTGGATAAAAAGGAAAACCTGCACGTTGCCAAGCAGTCGTGCGTGGGAACGACTTGTACCGTCTCAGGGGGAGGTGCCGGATGCGGGAAGTGATTATTTATACCAAGCCGGGTTGCCCGTATTGTGCGGCGGCGAAGGAACACTATACCAAGCTCGGGATAGATTTTACCGAGATCGACGTGTTTGCGATTGACGGGGCACAGGGAAAAGTCCTCGAATTGTCGAACGGAAAGCGGATGGTGCCGGTGATTGTCGATGATGGCAAGGTTCAGGTTGGATTTGAAGGAGGCTGAGGTTTTTAACCAGCGGCATCCGGGTGATGCCGTAAAGGCGAAGAAATTATATGGATATACGATCTGCCGCAATTGACCTGGGATTAATCGGGCCGGAAGTGTTTATTCTGGCGGTGGCGATGGTGGTGCTGTTGCTGGGAACGCTGATCAAGAGCCGGGGGCTGATGGCATTTCTGTCACTGGCCGGGCTGGTGATCGGCCTGGGTCTGGTTATCGGGCAATGGTCGCATCCGCAGTCGGGTTACTATGGGATGGTGCTGAAGGACAATTTCGCGGTTTTCTTCAGCGCGATTTTTATCTCGACGGCCATTATTACGTTGTTAATGTCGCGTGATTACCTGATTGCCAGGCATATTGATCGGCATGAATTCTACACGCTGTTGATGTTCTCAACGGTGGGGATGATGCTGATGGCCGGCAGTAGCGACCTGGTGGTGATATTCCTCGGTTTGGAAATCATGTCGGTGCCGCTGTATGTCATGGCAGGCATGGCCAAGACCGATCCCAAGTCGAATGAGTCCGGTATTAAATATTTCATGATCGGTGCTTTTGCGAGCAGTTTTCTGGTTTTCGGTATTGCCCTTTTATATGGTGCTTCGGGAACGACCGATTTGCGGCGCATTCTGGCCGATTTTAGCTATTTGAAGATGCAGTCGGAACTACTGTTGTATTCCGGGGCGTTGCTGGTCATTACCGGGTTTGCCTTTAAGGTGGCGGCAGTACCGTTTCATATGTGGGTTCCGGATGTATACGAGGGCGCGCCGACACCGGTTACCGGATTTTTCTCGGTGGCGCCAAAGGCGGCGGGTTTTGCGGCGTTGTTACGTATCTGTATTTACGGTTTTTCCGGGATGACCGAATTAACCCAGTTGTTCTGGATTCTGGCGGTGCCGACGATGATTGTGGGTAACGTGCTCGCGATCTTCCAGAGCAATATCAAGCGAATGCTGGCGTATTCATCGATCGCCCACGCCGGGTATATTCTGGTGGCCCTGACGGCTGGAGGAGACGGTGCGGTGTCATCGGCGTTGTTTTACCTTTTGGCCTACATGTTTTTCAATCTCGGGGCCTTTACGATCGTGACGATAATTGACAGCCGGACCGGGAGTGGTTCCCAGATTGATGAAATCAAGGGATTGTCGGCGAGGCACCCCTACCTGGCGTCGTTGTTGGCGCTGTTCATGTTTGCGCTGGCGGGTTTTCCACCGACGGCGGGCTTTATGGGCAAGTTTTACATATTCTCCGAGGCGGTTCGCAATGGCTTTATCTGGCTGACGGTAATCGCGGTCCTGAACAGTATGGTGTCGGTGTTCTATTATTTGCGGGTGGTGGTGGCGGCGTTCTTCGGCAAGCCGGAGCAGGAATTCAGCGCGGTTTCATACAGCCCGGCGCTGTTCATAGCTTTGCTGGTAACAGCGGTGGGGACGCTGGCGCTGGGATGTTTCCCCGGATACTGGTTGGAGCTTTCGCAGTTGAGCATGTTCCCGATCATTTAAGCAAAAGAGAAATCAAAATAATAAAGGCCGCCATCAGTAGCGGCCTTTTGCTTTTCTATCGAAGAGATATCAATTGACGAAGTAGCAGGGTTCATCGCCTTCCTGATATACGGTCGCGATTAAGTAAAGAATATCAAGCAGGTTGATAGCGTCGTCGCAGTTGACATCACCCGCCGCGATCGGATCCGGGGCCGGACCGGGAGGGTCACCGTAGATGTAGTCAATCAGCAACAGAATATCAATCAGGTTGAATGCGCCGGAGGTGTCGATATCTCCGGCCTGCACCAATTCATAACCCTGGTCAAATAACACCGCGACCTCGTCTTCAATCATATGTTCCTGTGGTTCGCCGGCATTAACATAGCTGACGCCCTGGCATCCCTCGCCGCTGACACCCACCAGCGATAGGGTCTCGGCGCCGGATGATCCAACGTTGTAATATTGAAAAAGGATTTCTCCGGTTCGGGTCAAGATGGCCTGGAAGGTCGTTAGGGTATCATCAAAATCGCCCCACACGCCAACCTGGTGCCACTGAATGATGGTCGTGTCGTCGGTGGGGGCATGATAATAATAGATGGCGCCGTGACTGGAAATGCCATCGCCAATGACAAAGTCATACCAGAAAGGGGCGACCAATGATGCAAAGGAGTTGCCGGGAACATTAATGTCCCGATCAAAATACCCGTTGATGTTCACATCCTCATCGGTAAATGACAACGCCCCATTAACCCCGACATAAATATGGTCATAGGTGCTGTCATAGAATGGGAAATCGAACGGCAGGATAATCGGCCCGGCCGTGCCGTCGTCAAGCTCTGTGCCTGAAATGTAGTTGTTATGGTACCAATAATCCGGAATGCGAGTTCCGATGGTGCTGATATCGGTCCAGGCATAAACGGGGCCACCGATATCATCGCTGTCGGTAATTTCAAAAGTGTTGTCCGGTGAACAGGGAATCTCCAGATAAACCGGAACGAACGCGGATGAATCCAGCGAACCACCGGAGGGGCCCCAGGTTATCTCGAAGATACCGGTATTGTTCTCGAAACCGGGTTCCAGCAGGGTGGCATCAAGGGTAATGGTTACCTCGATCGAGTCATCGTCCGGAACAGTCCCGCTTGACGGTGCGGCGGTCATCCAATCGGTTCCGGCTGATTTGGCCAGGGTGTCCTTAATAATGGAGAAGTCCACGCCGGTCGTCGCGGATCGGTTGAACAGCCAGAGCGGGATGGTCGCAATCGATTCCTCGGCGATGCTGGTGTCAATGATAATCGGTTCGGTGAATAATGACGGTGGTGGGGCCAGGGCCGCGAAAGCGGCCTGCAAATCCGGACGCGGACCGATATGTTCGGTTAGCGTTCCCTGTTGCGGTGAGCCGGTGGCATCGAGAACCTCAAGTGCATAGTCGGCGGTCAGGGGAACACCATGGGATGCCTTGTAGTATCCCTGCAGGCAGGCTACGGCACCGGTGACAATGGGCGATGCCGACGAGGTTCCGCTGAAGGTCGCGGTATAGTATTGATTGGGATCATCACCGCCATCGAAAAGCGTTCCGTAACCGGTCGTGACCACGTTGCGGCCATATCCCTGCAAATTGACGCGCTCGCCATAATTGGAAAAATCCAGGCGAGAACGGTCTACACCGTGTTCGTCATCCGGGGGAACTCCGGCACCAACGATAATGGCGTGGGAATTGCGGTAGGTGGTATCGAACAGCTGGCCGTAGATGTTGGTATCATCGAAGTTTTCGTCACCATTGCCTCCGGCCTCGACCACGATCAGTCCCCTGGCCCAGGCATACAGCATGGCATCATAATTATCCTGCCAGTATTCCATGCAAATATAGCCCAGTTGATCCTCGCGATACTGGAAATTATAATGCGGACCGGGCGAATGCAATTCGATCAGAATGATGTCGCCGCGTTCGAGATTGTCGACCGCCAGCATGATCGCCTCGGAAGTGCTGATGTCGGAGACGGAGATCATGCCGATATCCGCTCCGGGGCAAATGCCGGTTACGCCGTAGCCGTTGTCGCCGGCGATCATAACGCCGATAACGGCGGTTCCATGGGCACCTACCGGATCATCGCCGACGATGGTGCCGCCAAGGGCTGTCTCGAGATCCTCGTGAGTTTCGGTCCAGGCGTGTTCGATGTCGATAATTTTCACGCCGGAGCCATCGCCACCGGATTGGGTTTTGGCGTAGTAGTGATCAACGCCATCGGGGGCGGCCAGCAGATAGTCCTGATCGGATTCATAGTCGGGTGTGGGAGGGGCGATATCAACGGCCTCTTCGGGGATTGGCTCGAGATATGCGATTTCGACCAAGTCAAGCCGGTTAAGGCGGTTGATCAGGTTTTCAGCCTCGGCTGGGTCGCTGACCGGAATGGAAAAATACAGGTTCAAATCGGCCAGTTGTCGTCCGGAGGCCAGCTCCAGTTCGGTTTTCAGGCGGTCATAGGACGTTTCGGATTTATGAGAAAATTTGCGTTTTAATCCGACGCTTTTATAGGGTAACAGGATATTGTTGACGTCATTCAGATTCCCGCCGGCTTTGGCCGTAAGGTACCCGTCACTCAGTCTGACCCCGGTGTTTTCCCTGAATTTAACGATGACATTGGCAATTGAAGCCCGCTGATGGATTTTGGTATAAGCTGGTTTTTCAGGGACAAAGCGATCGGTAAGGTTAAGATTGTCATAGTTTTGTGATTGATTTAATTGTGCGCCAAATAGCAACAACGGCATCAGTGCCAGAAAAATCGCTATGCTAAAGGCATTCCGTAGCATTGATGACATGAAACCTCCCTGCACTTGTTCTATAATACGGATGTATGGCGGTTACCTTTAGTAGTTGCGGGCGGTAATTTACTCTTACACAAAAATATACGCACAAATGACAATAAGTCAAACAATATTTATGTGGAGGGCATATAATAGCAAGCAGAGGTGGCGGTTATCGTTTTTCGCTAAAGTTATACTTTTTCCAGTCGCAGTTTATCATTAATGGCGGGGATCTTCAGGGGATATTTACCGGTAAAGCAACTGACACAAAAGCTACCATTGGGTAAGGACGGCATGGAAAGCATCCCGTCCACCGAAAGGTAACCCAGGGAGTCAACCTCAAGATATTGTTCGATATCCTTGATGGTTTTTTCCCACGCGATCAACTCGCGGCGGGTCGGCATATCAATGCCAAAAAAGCATGGAGATATGATCGGTGGTGCGGAGATGCGCAGGTGTATTTCTTTGGCTCCGGCGGAACGAATCATCTTGACCAGTTTCATTGAGGTGGTGCCCCGGACAATGGAGTCATCGACGACGACCACGCGCTTGCCTTCCAGAACGCCCTTGACCGGGTTGAATTTGATCTTGACGTCAAGATCGCGAATTCCCTGATCCGGATCGATAAAGGTGCGGCCGACGTAGTGGTTGCGGATGAGGCCGATTTCGAAGCGAATGCCGGATTGTTCGGAATACCCGAGGGCGGCAGTGTTGGCCGAATCGGGAATCCCGATGACAATGTCGGCCTCGGTAGGATGCTCGATGGCGAGTTGACGTCCCAGGCGTCGGCGGATTTTATCGACGTTTTCACCAAATACCTTCGAGTCCGGACGGGCGAAATAAATATATTCAAAAATACAAAAGGCGTGGTGGTGTTTTTTCAGGGGGGATACCGAACGCAATCCTTTTTTGGAGATTTGCAGGACCTCGCCCGGTTCAATTTCCCTGATGTATTTGGCGCCGATGATATCAAAGGCGCAGGTTTCCGAAGCGACGACATAGCCCTTTTTGTACTTGCCCAGGCACAATGGTCGGAATCCTTGTGGATCGCGGGCGGCGATGATGGAATCTTCGGTCAAAAAGATCACCGAGTATGCACCCTTGACATGTTTTAGTCCGTCACAAATCCGGTTGAACCAGGTTCGTTTGGACGATGATGACGCGAGGTGCAGGAAAATCTCGGTGTCGGACGTAGTCTGGAAAATGGAGCCTGCCATCTCAAGTTTTCGGCGCAACTCATATGAATTGGTCAGATTTCCGTTGTGGCTGATGGCCAGTTTCTGACTGCGGTTGGTGATCAAAAAGGGCTGGATGTTTATCAGTGATGAGGCCCCGGTGGTGGAGTAGCGAGTGTGACCGATGGCAATATTTCCGCTGAGACGCTCAAGGTGACGTTTGTCTGAAAAGACCTCGCTGACCTCGCCCATGCTTTTGTAAATGTGGACATTACCATTACCGGCGGTTACAATGCCGGCTGATTCCTGGCCTCGATGCTGAAGGGCATACAGACCCAGGTAGGTCATTTCTGCGGCGCGCTGGGCTCCGAAAATACCAAACACCCCACACTTGTCGCGGATCATTTTTGAGTCAACCATGTCACCCCGCAAGTTCAGGAAAAACCTCATTGTAATAAGCAACAGGTGCTTTGTCAAGACCACAATTGTATAATCACTGCGTTAAATGTGAAGCAATTTGCACGATTCGCCGGTAAGGGTATTGACCTGGTGGGTAAGGCATGATCACTGCCCGCGCATAATCGCTTGTGGCCAGTTGAATTATATGTTGGCCGACGGTCGTGGGGAGTTTTTGAGATTGATTGAGACAAAATCATCTCGAGGCACACATTTTGCGTGATACTTGCGGTGAGGTAAATATGTCTCAGAAAAGTGGAAAAGAAAAAGCCTTCAGGCAGTTTGAAATCCTGCGCGATATTGCGGTGGCGACAACGTCGGATCAACAGCCGACGCTTATTGCCGAGACCGCCCTGGGCGCGGCGATGGCGTTGATCGGGCTGTCCGCGGGACAGATGCTGATCTGGGACGACGACGGCAAAGAGCTTTTAACCGCCGGACAATACGAAACAGAACAGGAGAAAGAACGCCTGGCGGAACTTGAGCGCGAGCTATTCGACAATCTCAGGAAACAACGTCGGCTGGAGTCGGCGTACCTTTCGTTCGGAGGTGAGAATCCGGTGGCAGGATTCACACTTCCGTTGAAAAAGGGTGATCAGGTTATCGGTGCGGTATTGGGAATTCAACCCGGTTCCGGCTCGCTGGTTCGCGAGGATGAATTCCTGGAGGCTCTGACGGCGGCGTTAACAGTCTCCCTGGCGGCCGCCGGGGTGACCGGGACAGGTGATCCCGAGGCCAGAGTCCGAAAGGAGCGCATCAATGCGATCCTGGAAACGGCGGCGACACTGAATCACGAAATTAACAATCCGCTTACGGCGGTGCTGGGGAATATACAGTTGCTTTTGATGAGGCGGGATGATCTGGATGAGGAGCTATTGAAGAAACTGCAGGTGGTGGAAGAATCAGCTTTACGCATCAGGACGGTTATGCGGAAAATGATGAATATCAGCAAAGATACGGTAGCCGATTATGCCAATGGTCTCAAGATGATTGACTTATCGGATGACGATCAAGACTCCTCCTAGTTCCCCTCTTATCCCTACCTCGCCCGAAGACCGGCAGTAATCTGTCGGTCTTTTTTTATCTGTTTTTTTGCAACTCCCCGCAGGCGTCTTTCCATTGCTGGCAGGTGCAGTCTATTTCATGGTTGCGATTTTTGATGTTGGAAGGCGAAATGGCTGCGTATAATATAGTTAACCTAAATTGTGCTTGACTTTTATGCCGGGAGGCGATTTTTTGCCCACGACAGCTTATTCGGAGGGATAGTCCCGGGGCAGGATAACAGGATCCATATTAACGACTGGTGGAATAGCATATGAAAAACAATCTGCAGTACATATTCAAGCCGCGTTCGGTGGCGGTGATTGGCGCCTCAACCCGCAAGGGAACGATCGGGCGCGAGATTCTTCACAACCTGATCGTGAACGAGTTCAATGGCAAGGTGTTTCCGGTCAATCCGAAGGCGACGGTGATTCATTCGATCAAGTGCTATTCGACGATCCTTGATGTCCCGGATGCGGTAGACCTGGCGATAATCGTGGTTCCGCGTGACTCGGTGCCGGATGTTGCGGAGCAGTGTGGGCAGAAGGGAGTGCGCGGGTTGGTGGTGATCTCGGCGGGATTCCGTGAGGTGGGTGCCGAGGGCCTGGAGGTTGAAAATCGTCTGGTTGAGATTTGTCGCAAGCACGGGATGCGGATGATCGGCCCGAACTGTTTCGGGGTGGTCAACACCGATCCGGAGTACAGCCTGAATTGTACGTTCGGCAAAACTCGCGCCCTGCAGGGGCGGGTGGGATTTATCTCGCAATCCGGCGGCTTGGGCGAGGCGATTATGAATCACGCCTCGGTGCTGGGGCTGGGCTTTTCAATGGTGGCATCGATCGGCAACAAGGCGGATATTTCCGCCAATGACATTCTGGAATTTCTCAAGGATGATCCCAATACGGATATCGTTTTATTGTATCTGGAGAATTTCGGCAACCCGCGCCATTTTACCAAAATCGCCAGGGAGATTTCGCGGTTCAAACCGATCGTGGCGGTGAAAGCCGGACGCACCACGCAGGGGGCGGCGGCGGGTTCATCGCATACCGGCGCGTTGGCGGAGCTGGATGTCGGGGTGGATGCACTGTTCGACCAGTGCGGGGTTCTGCGCGTGTCATCGGTGGAGGAGTTGTTCGACGTGGGCGCGGCACTCTCGATGCAACCGATTCCCAAGGGCAACCGGGTGGCGATCGTGTCCAATGCCGGCGGTCCGGCATTACTGGCAACCGACGCTTTAGTGTCGCTGGGGATGGATGTGGCGCCGTATTCGGCGGCGATGAAGGCGCGGCTGACAAAGGCGCTCAGCGGTCAGGGAACGGTGAGCAATCCGCTCGACCTGGTGGCCGGGGCGGGAGGGAAGCATTTCGAGACGGCGTTGAAT